>OJDV01000625.1_pt1 | contig 12066 bp, 10 predicted proteins | sample 1592911 | NCBI WGS metagenome assembly OJDV01 (sample SAMN05416860, study PRJEB24817) | seawater metagenome | isolation source: Sea water | place: Canada:Atlantic | collected 2013-11 | reverse complement strand
GATTTCTGCCTGTCTCGTGGGCTCGGAGATGTGTATAAGAGACAGATTATATTCACAACGAAAGGGAATAATTGTCTTGTATGTTGAAACATACGTAAAAATTTATTTTTTAAATTTTATAGAAGTCCATAGAGTTATTTCTGTTTTTTTCCCTACTTATGGACTTCTTTTTTATTATCAAATAAATTTGAATTAATGAACTAAATTACTTTAGGAAAAATCGAATAATTGTACTTATCGAATACAATAAACTTACTCCGCCAAACCATATAAGCAGAAACCAAAACCATTTCTTATAAATTTTCTTCATAGTATTTACCTAATGATACTGATCTTCTGAGTTGACTTTCCCACGAAAAACCCAATAAGAGTAAGCAGTGTAAGCGATAATAATTGGAATTAATAATGCAGCACCAACTAACAAGAATTTTAAACTCGAATCAGGTGAGGCAGCTTGCCAAATATCTATATTCGGAGGGACTATTTTCGGATAAAAACTAATACACAGACCAAAATAACAAAGGCCGAATAGTCCTATAGTAGATAAAAACGGAGCAAGCTCTTTACCCTTGTGGACTGCAGATAACAAATACAATCCTAAGATTACAGTTATTATGGGTATAGGTGATAAGTAGAGATAATTTGGATAAGTAAACCATCGATTCATATAAGGATTTTGTTTGAAAACCATCCATAGACTAATGATTGATATCATCACACCCAAGGCGATAACTAGTTTGAAAGCTGTTGATTGACAAAACTTTTGCAACTGACCTTCTGTTTTGTAAATTAACCAACAAGATCCAAGTAAGCTGTATCCAATGACCAATGAGATGCCTGTTATTATAGTAAATGGAGTTAACCAATCCCACCAGCCGCCTGCATAAGCTCGAGCTTCAACTTGTATTCCTTGAACTAGAGCACCTAAAGCAATTCCTTGTGATAAGGCGACTAGTAATGATCCAATTGAAAACCCTAAGTCCCAATTATTTTTGCCTTTTTCTGATGTTGCACGCCACCTAAATTCAAAAGCGACTCCTCTAAAAATAAGTGCCAAAAGCATAATAATTAAAGGAGTATATAATGCTGGCATTATGATCGCAAAAGCCAATGGGAATGTTGCATACAAACCGCCTCCGCCCAACACCAGCCACGTTTCATTACCATCCCAAAAGGGGGCAATGGAGTTCATTGCAATAGATTTATCTTGTTGGTTTTTTATAAATGGAAATAATAAACCGATACCTAAATCAAATCCATCAAGCACCACATAAGCAAAAACCACAAAAGCCAATAAAACTGCCCAAATTAATACATAATCCATTTTATTTATCCTCCTTAATGAGCCCTTGGATAGGTGTTAAACCTGATACTTTACGGGCTTGTCCAATTTTAATATCTCTTTCATTTAAACTGGGGGTTCGCTTAAATAATTGAATCAGATAATATACACCTGCGCCAAAAACCACAAAATAGACAATAACAAAGGCTAGTAAAGAGGCATTGATTGCTGGAGCTGCTAATGGCGAAACTGAATCAGCTGTTCTTAGTAATCCATAAACAGTATAAGGTTGTCTACCCACCTCTGTGGTAATCCATCCTGCAAGTATAGCGATTGATCCACTGGGTGCCATCAAGAGTGCTACACGATGCAGCCAAGTTGATTGATATAACCTACCCCTTATTCGAGCCAATAACGACCACAAGCCAACAAAGGCCATAGCCATGCCAATCATAACCATTATCCGAAAAGACCAAAAAACTAAACCAACATTAGGCCAATCTTCTTCTGGAAATGCATCTAATCCTTGTATATAACCATTAGAATCATGCGTTAGTATTAGGCTACCAAGCTTTGGAATGGCAACTTTAGCCTTAACCTTTTTAGACTCAACATCAGGCCAACCTAACAGAATAAGTGGTGCTCCATTTTGACTTGTAAAATGCCCTTCCATAGCTGCTATTTTCATCGGTTGGTGTTCAAGTGTATTTAAACCATGAAGATCTCCAGCGATTATTTGTATGGGTGAAACAATAAAGGCCATCCACATCGCCATTGAAAACATGAGTTTTGCTGCCGCATTGGTTTTATCCTTCAATAAGTGCCAAGCAGCAACACCACCTACAAGGAAGGCCGTTGTTAAAAATGCGGCTAACATCATATGTACAAACCGATAGGGAAATGAAGGATTAAAAACCACTGCCCACCAATCAGTAGCTATAAATTGACCCACTTCGTTGATGCTATAGCCCGCTGGTGTTTGCATCCATGAATTTACAGAGAGAATCCAAAAACCTGAAATTATTGTACCAATAGCTACCATTACTGTAGCTAAAAAATGCAATTTACGCCCTACTCGATTTGATCCAAAAAGCATCACTCCCAAAAAGCCTGCTTCAAGGAAGAATGCAGTTAACACTTCATAGCCCATTAAGGGCCCTAATATAGGTCCTGTCTTATCTGAGAATACACTCCAATTTGTCCCAATTTGATAACTCATAACAATGCCTGATACAACGCCCATACCAAACACCACAGCAAAAATCTTGACCCAATAACGCCATACCCGTTTATAAATGTCTTTTCCCGTCTTTAACCAAAGACCCTGTAAAACCATTAGGTAAGAGGCTAATCCGATAGATATAGCAGGAAAAATAATATGAAATGCAATTGTAAAAGCAAATTGAATTCGAGCGGCTAAAACAGCATCAAATAATTCAAACATTAAAGGAACTCCAATTAGGGAAAAATAAATTCACTAACTATGACTTAAATAGTGTGATTTAGTTCATGAAATATAAGCTAAAATGTAACAAATATATAAATATAATCATTTAAATTCAATAACATAAGATTATACATGTATTTCACATTTATTTCACATTATAGCAACTATAATATATGTACATTTTACTTTATCATATGGGTCGAAACCAGCTAATTTAAGTATTAAATATAAGTATCAAGTAAGTATCAAGGACATGCACATCTAATGTCAATTACCTACAGTAACATAGGAATTCTCCTACTGATATTCTGATCTGTTGTTTATAAAATAAATATTGGATTTGATTCTTGAACAAGTCACATGACTACTGTTTACTCGTATTATTTAATGAATTTTAAATACTGTTCTGGTAAAAAATTAGCAATATCAGCTTCATTCATACCAAATCGATGGGGTCAAAATCGATGGGGTCCAATCGATGGGGTCAGAGACGTTGATTTTTGAACTTGCTTGACTTTCTATCTCCACCCCTAGGTAATGGTGTAGCTCTCCTTCCTGATTGTTCTTCTATCTGTAGCTTAAATTTTTTGTCGCCTAAAACCCATGCTTTATTTAAAGAATCACGTATTTCTTTAATTGTATATTCAGGAATTTGACCGTCAAACAAAGCTTTGTAAGCCTCTTGTCTTAGTTTATTAGTATTTCCTAATGATTGGTAACAATAGTGTGGTTCAATCAACTTTATATCAACCCCTAAGGCATTTCTCCTAAAGCTAGACCAAGGATATTCAGAAGGATGTTTAACCATACAGGCTCGTACAGAATTTAACTCAATATATCGACTGACAACTAAAAAATAGTTATCACTATCGATTAATGTAGACTTGTAACGTCCTTCCCATAGCGTCCCTGTTCTATTATATGTATAATTAATATATCGAACATAGTAACTTCCTAATGATTGCATCAATAAGCTAATACCTTTTTTATCTGATGGTGTCATTAATAAATGTACATGATTTGTCATCAAAACATAACTATGAACAGCCACTTTATATTTCTTACTATATTCCTTTAGCTTATCCAAATATACTGCATAATCAGTATCATTAAAGAAACATACTTGACGATTATTCCCACGTTGCACAACATGCTGAGGAATATTGGGTAAATTTAATCTAGGTAATCGCGCCATAGCTTCTATGATAAGAAATACAGCTCGTAATATATAGATGTAAAAGTCCTAAACTTTTGTAGGAAAAGTCTAATTAGAAAAAATCAACGTCTCTGACCCTATTGATTCCAATTACTTAGCTAATTAAAGGATACTGACCCCTTAAGCTACTGACCCCTTAAGCTATTTTCTTGGCTCATTTCACCAGATCCAGACTTATATGTGGTGTTATCTTTGAACAAGGATTGAATTCGATCAAAGTCACTCAGATTAGACCAATCAAAATATAATTGTGCGATGTTAATGGGTGTCATATTTGTCTGTATTTTATTATTGATTTTCTATGCGCCACAGCGCTTCTAGTCTCCGTAATTGTTCTGGCGAATAGTTAGAATTAAGTTGAGATAATGATTGTTCACCTGATTGGTTGAGAACTGTTAATCTTTGTTGAAAATAATCATCAACAACGTCTTGCCAATCTGCTCTTTCTTGATCTAGTTGCGTTAATCGATTAGCGGCTTCTTGACCATACTGCTCTACTCGATAATCATATACTTCTGATGCGCTCAAACTATCTGAATAGCTAAATTCTCTATTTTCTAGCACCACATCATGAAATTTAGTCGCCTCATTTTCAGCCTCTAACCAACCCTGCTGTTGATCTATATTTTCACTATTTTTATCTGCTAACACATAATTAATGTAATCTTTTTGTTCGGAAAAGAAACCATTGGCCATGGCTGATCCTAATGTTTCATTTCTAAACTCTGATAACAATAGCATTTTCTCTTCTAAACTTAACTCAGCATTAATGTTTTTGAAAAATAAATCTGATTGAGTCAGGTACTGACTGTATTGGTCAAAATATTCTAATAACTGCTGAAGTTGAATCGGGTTTAAATTCTCTGCTGCAAATTGTTGCAAGTATTTTCGCATTTGATCCAGTGGCAATTCACCAATAGCGGACAAATAATAATCAAATAACCGTTTTAAATCGACATCTAATATTATATCGCCATTGTCATCTAAATTAATGGCTCCATCAGGTTGACTGCCTTGATACGATTTTACAGGGTTTTGAGTATTAGTTGTGGCTTCGGGTTTATATTGATAATTTCTATTAAGGGTTAACTCTTTATTCCTAACTACACTGTTATCAGTTGTCTTTTTTTCAAACTCTTTGAATGAATTATTTTTAAGAATCAAATACCCAGATAACAATAACAAAACTGTGGCGAGGATAAATAACCACAGTTTTGATCTGTTTTGATTCGATGACTTTGTCAAAGTTTTATCATCAGAAAAATTATAAGCCTAAATTCTTCAGGCGATTAGCATGTGACCTATATACTGAAATGGGGCTTGAAGCAAACCAACTTTTCAACCCAAGCACTTGGTTAATTTCATCGCCATGATTCCAATAATAATCATCTCTTAAAACCTTACCCAAATGTGATGAGCAACGACCAACTAAACCATCGTTTGCTTCATTAAAGAACAAACTACTGACACCTAAAACCGCATCAGTTGGATCCAAAACATTAGTTAGCACACCTGTTCCACTAAATGAAAAATACCTAACACCATTCACCACATGTTGCCCTTGCCCACAATAACTAGTTGGCATTCCTTCAGGATATTGGGCATTAAATGCTGCCGAACCATCTGAACTTAAAGAAATCATCGCTGCAATAGCACTTTGTGGATCTCCACCGCCGCCAGTAATCACTTCAATAAATACAGCAAATGCGGAAACAAAGGAATCAACTACAGATTCTAGAAATGATCCAGGCGGTAATAATCCTGCCAAAGCATCTGCGACATCAGAGCCTGTATTCGGACCGCCAACAGCTGTAACAGATGCAACCAAATCTGGACGAACTGATGCCACATAACGAATCGTTGGTGAACCGTGTGAGTGTCCAATCAAATTAAATTTTGAATGACCATAAACAGCACGTAATGTCTCTAATTGCTCTAATAATTGCTCTCCCCTGACTTCACTTGAATTGGCAGCAGAAACATCTGCCACATAGACTCTGGCACCATCATCTGATAATTGCCCAGGAATTCTAAAGAAATAATCATACACTCCAAATGCTTGATCAAATCCAAATAAACCATGTACAAGGACTATAGGGTATTTGGTTTTTGTATAATTATTATTCCACCAGAAAGCATTGGACTGCATAGAAACCACCAGTAACAAAATACTGACAAGCACTGTCATGTGAATTTTTTTCATGTTTACCTCTTTTTTAATTTGTTGCCAATTATTGTCAGCTTTTTTGTTATTAGTTTTTAATTTATTGGTAAAACTGCACAATTTTGGACTTTAGATTAACACCATTAATTTAATCTTGTCAAGAATAAAACGAACGTTTGAATTAATCAATTCAACACAGTGTCACTTATTAACCCAAATGTGAAAAGAATTAACTTCGTGAGCGAGTATCAAGGACATACACATCTAAAGTCAATTGCCTACAACAATATAGGAATTCCCCTACAGTTATTCTGATGTATTGTTTATAAAATAAAAAAAGGGGTTAGTACCCTTTTATTTAGCTTAACATTTAATTACTTAGCTAATTAAAGGGTACTGACCCCTTTTACTATTATTTATTTTTAATTCAAATACTTACTCAATTAAAGGGTACTGACCCCTTTTACTTGCTTTTACTTGTAGTAAGTACTGAAATAATGCTCAATCAAAAATTTCATCCAGCTTAAATACTTCTCTAGAATTGCTGTGATCAGTTTTCGTAAGGCTCAACGCCAGTAGCTTTTTTGCAACATCATCAGCAGAAATAGGCCTGTACTTCTTCAAAAATGGCAGTTTACACAATGTAGGCAGAACCCAACTGCCTAGAGTTTCACCCAATCGAAATGATTCACGCTCACCTAAAAGCAATGAAGGCTGTAAAATGCTTAAGCGTTCAAAAGGCAATAAAGAGACAGCCTCTTCTAGTTCACCTTTCATCTTCAAATAAGGATTCTTACTGTCGGAATTAGCACCTGAAGAAGAGATTAAAACATAATGGTTCACACCATTTTTAGCAGCTAACTTCGCAATCTGAAATTGATAATCAAAGTCCACTAATCTTTGGTTATCATAAGAACCAGCTTGTTTTGCAGTCGTTCCCAAACATGAAAAAAGCACGTCTCCTTTAAAAACATCAATAAAATCATCCAATGCATTAAAATCAACCAATTCATTAACTACCTTTTCAGCGTAATACTCAACCTGCCGCCGAGTCACAGCCACAATTTTTTCAAATCGCGGTTCTTTAGTTAACAAACTGATCAGTTTTGAGCCTACCAAACCGGTTGAACCTATTACTAACTTAAGGGGTCAGCACCCTTTAATTAGGTAAGTTATTGAAATTAAAACATATAAAAGGGTAATAACTCCTTTTTTTTTAATCTGGTAACACTCTCTATTTTTTATTTCACCATATAGTTATGCAAAAGGCCACCGAGTAGATGGCCTTTTGTTTAGAGTTATTAATCCGTATATTGAAAACTATTCACATTGTTGTAAATCAAAGTCGCCTCTGAATATATAATCTTGAACATGAATCTGGAATTGTTTTGTAATGCTGTCATCACCAGAATTGTCAATGCCGCCATCATCTTGAAGTGTCAGGCTTATATTTGCACTACCTAGATTGCCAGTATAGGTCGCAGTTAAGGAACCATCATTTAAAACTTCAACGCTTGATAAGATACCATTTAGATCAGAATCAATATTGATTGAAAAGTTATCGAAAAAAAAGGGGTCAGTTCCCTTTTATACTATTTAAATTCAAATACTTAATCAATTAAAGGGTATTGACCCCTTTAATTTTAGAAAGAGCTATGAGTGTCTTATCAAAACCCTCTCCGACTTTTTGCTCAACATCGATAAGAGTCTTTCTGTAATCGTTAATTGAATCGTTCATTATTGAATATTACAATAATAATAAAACATCATTCGTGGATAGCAATTGAAAAAAAATTATAAGTGGATTTGGATGTCATAATAATTATATATATTTTAGTAGGAGCTTATATAATAACAGGTTCTTTTGTAATAATCTAATAAACTCGGAAACATTTATACCATAATATATTCAAAACCAAATCCTTTCAATCCCTTAATTAATTCTTATCTTTTAATTCAGCTAAAATTAATTGCTTTCTAGCTTCATCGAAGGTTTTAAGTAAACTCTGTAAGTTCTTGTACTCTCGTTGAATCATTTCGTCCTGCTTATCAAGTTCCACAATTAAATCCTGACAACTATTCACATCATTTTCATCAAAATTCATTAACATATGGTGTATTAATCTATTACGTTCAGAGACTAAAAGTGCATATGTTTCTTTATAGTCTGGTAAGCGTCCTTCTTCTTTTTTAATATCAAATGAAAAAGAAATCCAATTTTCTTTCTTATCTTCTGGATATTCATGAATATGTTCCTTGCTAGTATTATGAGACTTTAAATATTCTTTCATAAGCTGGCCCAATGTTTTTCTTTCAAATTGTTTCTTTCTTGCTTCCAAAGTTTCAGAAATTTTATTTATTGGACATTGAAAATTAGAACTGCTAAGCAGCAATTTCAACATGCCTTCAATTTTTTGTAAATTGACGACATTCCTACCTATGTTTCTAAGTACTTTTTCTTTTAAATCACTCATAAGTATTTATATAATTCCTAAGAAAAAGGTTAGCATCAATAATATATTTTAATCTCAATTTTATAATCATCCTACCCTTCTTGCCCAACTAAGTACTCTGGGTGGTATGGCATGTATCATATTCCATTCGAATGATATGGGCTTTGATCCATTGTGAGATTTGTATTTTAATGGGCCAAGAAATACATATGGAGCTGTGAGGCCATTAGCTAACTTTTTCTTGTCTCTGACAAATAGCAGCGGAGTATATCCCACTTTAGCATGATTTATGTACCTTTGCCCAACAGGTGTTTCAACGCTTGTCTTGTTTTGTGATTGCCAATGAAAAACATCTTCTGAAATTGCAAAATCATCATACATAGTTGTTGGGGAAAAATCATCTTGGCTCTTGTTTACATCAACGAAAAATACATCTAATTTTTTATTCTTAACATCAAGCACACCTTCCCTAGAAGGATAACTTTTATTAAAACTTGCCAACTCCAGCGATATTAAAATTTGCTCTCTACTGTATGAAGCATGAAGATTTAACTCACCAGTCCAGTCTAGAAATTGTTTACGTGGAATGGGATGAACATTTTCAATTTGCCATTCCAATGCTTCCTTTATATCATTTTTGAGTCCACTGTATTTATTAATAAATAATTCTGCTTCATGAATGGAATTAACCTCAGTATTTTGACCCCACAATGTGGCATAAAGAAATGCTTTAACATTCAAATTGACTTGTTCTCCTTTTATTGAATTTAGAAAACTCTTCAATAAGTAAATGTCATCTATCAACAAAATATTACGCAAGCCACGAGCGAGCTTTTTCTCCTGTTTTTCTACTATGTAAGTGGTTTGGTTTTCTGCCACATCCAATCGACATGAGGGTAATCCTCTTTTATACAAATCATCGGGACTATCAAGCAGAAACCTATCGATCATCTCATTTAGATTAGGTCGACGTTGTAATTGAGACTGTAACTCTTTAAGTTCGATTATTAGTCTAAAGCCTCTGAGCATATTGGTTGCTTCTCGAATGTTTTTCAATACATGTTCTTTGGCTTTTTTCTCAAGATGGATCATGCAACCAGATGACAAATATGGCATGTCTTTTTCAATTTGAGAATCTATTCGCAACTCAGGTCTCATGCTCAATGCCTGAAATCTTTTTGCAAAACGAAAGTTCTTATTTTGTGAAGCAATAAAATCCAACACTGTTAATTGTGCTTTATTGCCATGTAAACGCAAACCTCTTCCTAATTGCTGCAAGAAAATAGTTAAACTCTCTGTTGGCCTGAGAAATAGAACCGTATTGACTTCAGGAATATCAACGCCTTCATTATACAAATCAACAGTAAAAACAACTTTTATTTCACCTGTTCTTAACTCCTGATTCACATCGTTTCTATCTGTCTGAGATGTTTTGGCACTCAAAGCCACGCTAGGTATACCATTTTCTTTAAAAAAAGCAGCCATAAATTCAGCATGAGCAACACTAACACAAAAGCCCAATGCTTTAATTTGTTGCCAGTCATTTAAATAATTTTGACATTGATTCAATACCCAACCTGCTCGGTTGTCGTTATTAACAAATAACTTGTCTAAAGCGCTAGCTTGGTATCCTCCTCTACTCCACGCTAATCGAGAAAAATCGATATCACTTGAATCTGGTATACCGTAGTAGTGAAATGGCGATAACAAGCGTCTTTCTATGGCTTCAGGAAGACGGATCTCATGTGTATAACTGTTATTAAAGTCATTCCTAATATCCAAACCATCTTGCCGTTCAGGTGTTGCCGTTAAACCAAGCAGTGATTTGGGCTTAACATGTTTAATTAATCTCTGATAACTTTCAGCTGCAGCGTGATGCGCTTCATCCAAGACAATATAATCAAAATGTTCTGCATATAATTTACCTAATTTTTTACTATTCCATGATTGCACTGTACAAAACAAAAACTGCTCTTGTTCTGGCTGATGGTTGCCAGTGACTAAATCACCAAAGCTCCCATCACGCAGTACTTGACGAAACGAATTCAACGCCTGCTTTAGAATCTCTTCACGGTGTGCAATAAATAATAGACTGGGTCGTTTATTAGATTTCTGGGCAAAACTAGCATAATCAAAAGCAGCTATCATGGTCTTTCCAGTTCCTGTGGCAGCAATAACTAAATGTTTATTTATCCCAGAATCTCTTTCAGCTTGGATTTCATCCAAAATCAATTTCTGATAATCATAAGGACGCAGTTCATAAAACGTCATCGCATCTTCTTTGATTACGTTTTTCTCTGAGGCGATAGCTGTTTTAAAATCGGCTAAATTTTCTTTTTTACAATCTGTAAACTCAGTTTTGTCTTGCCAATGCGATTCAAAATTCGCGTTGACTTGCATCCATAAATAACCCAGTTCGGATTGACTGATTTTAGCCGTCCACTCTAATCCCTCATCTAGTGCGGCTTTAGATACGTTTGCGGAGCCTATATAAGCAGAACCAAATCCTGTATTTCGATGAAAAACATAAGCTTTAGCATGCAGACGCGTTCTTTGAGTATCATAAGAAACTTTCAACTCAGTATTAGGCAAATCTAATAGCGCTTCAATAGCTCTTACATCAGTAGCCCCCATATATGAAGTTGTAGCAATTCTCAGTCGTGGGCTACCATCCGAGTTTTCACTTTCACAAAATGTCCGTAAGTCATCTAATATTGGCCTTAAACCACTCCACTTAATGAATGAGACCAACCAATCTACTTGGTCGGCTGATTTTAACTCTTTTTTTAATTGAGAATGTAAAGAAGGTGAACGGGCCGAACCAGTCAGTAATGCTGAATTGGCCAATGGCAAATCAGGTTTAATCAATCCTAAATTTAGTGACTTTTGGGATTCTGTTAATATGGCATCAAGGGCTTGTGCTTTATTTATTTGAATTGATTTATGAGACTCTACTTCCTTATGAAAGTTTTCTGCAAAGTCTTTCAAAGATTCAGACCATTGTTCAATATTTTTCTCATTTAATAGGTCGGAAAATCTTTCAGCAAAAAAGTTTGCAAACTGTTCTTTTAAACGTAAAAACACTTCCTCCTTACTCAAGTCTCTCCACTCTGTCAAATGCTTTAAATTAGCTTCTTCGATGGCTTCTACAAGCGCTTCTGTACTCACCAAATCATAAAGCCCTGGTCCCTTTATTTGTGAGTCACTCATTTGTAATTAATCTGTTCATGATATTCATGTATATATCGTCTTTGGTTTAGCTCTATTACAAGCTATTTGATTTATTGTTTCAATATATTTACACTTTAAATCAACAACTTAATTAATAAAGGGTACTAACCACTTTAATTTTTCCTTTTATATATTTAATGCGCATTTTTTGCCCATTATGGGCGCTGATTTTAATGGTCTTATCATTCTGATGTGAATTTTTATTTAATATCTCTTTTAATGGTGAAAATGCTTACTAACCTTATTTTTTCATTTATTATTATAAATTAAATC
>OJDV01000624.1_pt1 | contig 12073 bp, 13 predicted proteins | sample 1592911 | NCBI WGS metagenome assembly OJDV01 (sample SAMN05416860, study PRJEB24817) | seawater metagenome | isolation source: Sea water | place: Canada:Atlantic | collected 2013-11 | reverse complement strand
TCGGAGATGTGTATAAGAGACAGTTTAAGTACTATTGAATAATTATTTTTCTTGTAATGTTTTGACTGCCCGTTCTAAGAGTAACAAAATACACTCCTGCTGAAAGGTCGTTTGTATTCATTTCAAAGAAATACGGATCATTGTTTAAAGAACCACTGTATATTTCCTTTACTTGTTGACCAACCATGTTCGTCACAAATAACTTCGCATTGTCGGCAGCATTGTCTACCATAAAGTTAATGTTCAACTTTCCTTCGGTTACTGGATTAGGAAATGCAGTAAAACTGTTGTTTAATAACTCGTTATCACTAATTCCTACAGAAGAAGCTCCATCTACTCTGAAATTATCAATGTAAATGTTATTTCCTCCACCAGACTTAAATTCAAATCTAAAAAGAACATTATTGCTAGTTCTCATTACTGCAGTTGTAGTGATAAAAACAGTCTTCCAATCTGAAGCCGAAGACGGAATGAAATTGGCACTATTAAGTGTGCCTGTGTTTAAGGTTGATCCAGAAAGAACACCTCTTGTTGTCCAACTCTGACCACAGTTTGTTGAAATAGAACACCACAATTGGTCAGATGATCCTGTCTGGCTTTTAAAAGCAACTTCGAAGGCAAACCTTGGATTAACTACTTGTCTTAAATCTATTGGAGGTGAAATCAAGAAATCAGATTCATTAGCACCTACACCGTAGTTCGCTAAATAAGCAGAAGCGTTTCCTGAAAATGAAGCCGATTGCGTTCTATTCCATTTAGAGTTCTTAGTTGGGTCTACAACTACCCAATCACTTATAAATCCTAAGAATGATTCGAAACCGTCATTGTATCCAAAACCGGTGTTAGCTAATGCAGGATTAGTGACATTAACGTAATCTTGAATTACTAGCGTATCGGAACCTCCGTTGTTGGTAACAATTAATGTTACATCATGCTTCCCTGCTGTTATGTACGTCACAGTAGGATTAGCAACTGTTGAAGTTGATGGGTTGGCGCCAGGGAAAGACCAATTGTATGCAGTGATTGTATTACCTTGGTAAGAATCTTCGCTGAAACTTGCTTGACCACCGACGCAAATTAATTTCTTTTGTACATCTATTATGTAAGCTTTCGGGGGGCAATTTTGAACCACGTAACCATTATTAGTTCCCGTTGCAATGAGGTTGGCATTTGTTCTCATGTTATTTAAAAACCAAAAGACGTTAAAAGAGCTGTGCATTCTAGTTTTTTGACCAGTAGTAAATAAGGATACACAATCGTCATAACTCATGTAGTTTTCCAATTGATCAGGAACATTGGAGCTATAGGGATTAGGGTTTTGAGCTGTGCCCCCAGTAACATCATTTGAGCACGTATTATTTGTATAGTTACAACCAAATGTTGGCGCTGAAGTTGGAGGAGTATCACAAACAAAATCGCCACTACCATTGCAACCAGTCCCACATCCACTTTGAAAAGGATGACGTAAATTAAAAGAATGACCTATTTCATGAGTAGCTGTTCTTCCATCGGTGGCATTAGCCGTACCAATAGAACCCCACTCATCATGTTTGCATACAAGTCCGAATCTACTTATGTTAGATGTATTAATTGAACTTGGAATTACGGCATATCCCAGTGTTGTAGGGCCTAGAGAAATTGAATTAACTAACCACACATTAAGGTATTCGTTTGCTGGCCAGTAAGAAAGCGCCTTAGTAGAATTGTCACCTACATAAGTAGTAAAGGAATTGACCCTTTCCACACCCTCAGTGCACTCGCCATTTGGGTCTATGTTCGCCAATTTAAATTCGATTTGACTATCAGCAGCTACACTCTTAAAGATTGCTCTGGTATTTGTAGTGTCCGCATTAAGCATTTGAAAATCTTCATTAATTACTCGAATGCCATCATCAATTTGTTGTTTGGTAATATTTCCAATTCCATTGTAATGAATAACATGAACGACAACTGGAATTGTAATTATTGGAGCTTTGGTATTTTGCCCCCCTTTTATTACACTAAGTTGGGAAAACGCTGCTATTTTTGCTTCATCTTCCATCATTTTTTGCTCTGCCCCTGGATTTGCATCAATATATTTTTGAAGCAATTGATCTGTTGCGCACCATTCTGTTTGTTGCGCATTTAGGCTTAACGTAGCTGCAAAAGCAAATACGACTAGTAAAAAATTTTTCATGTTGTTTTTCATATTCAAATGTTCTTGATTTTATAAAATTACTTAAACTCTAAATTGTATTGTCATATTTATAATTTAATACCATAGCTTGGTAATAGTAATGACAAATCCTTGTTGTTAGTAAGACGACAATCTAAACCAACAAGTTGTTCGGTTTAAACCAGTTTAAGAGCAGCTTCTACATCTTCTTGTAAATCTCTTACATCTTCTATTCCAACACTTAGACGAATTAAAGAATCTACAATCCCCGATTTTTCTCTTTCTTCTTTCGGAATTGCACCATGAGTCATGGTAGCAGGATGGCAGGTTAAGCTTTCAACACCGCCAAGAGATTCTGCTAAGGTAAATACTTTGAATGCCGACATTACTTTAAAAGCATCCTCTTTCCTGTCTCCTTTAATGGTGAACGAAATCATTCCTCCAAAGCCTCTCATTTGCTTTTTAGCTACTTCGTGATTTGGATGAGATTCGAAACCAGGCCAATATACCTTGTCAACTTTTGCATGATTTTTTAAGTAGTGCGCAACTACCTTACCATTTTCGCAATGACGCTGCATTCTTAGGTGTAAGGTTTTTATTCCACGAAGAACTAAAAAACTGTCTTGCGGTCCGCAAACGGCTCCACTGCTATTTTGTATGTGGTGCAAGCGTTTGGCTAAAGCTTCATCTTTACAAATTAAACCACCCATTAGTACATCAGAATGACCACCAAGGTATTTGGTAATGGAGTGCATTACAATGTTTGCGCCTAAATCCAAAGGGTTTTGCAAATATGGTGTTGCAAAAGTATTGTCGACAGCCAATAGAACATTATTCGTTTTTGCTACACTGGAAACAGTAGCAATATCAATAATATTAATCATAGGGTTGGTAGGAGTCTCCACCCAAATTAGTTTCGTTTGAGGTGTTATTGCCTCTTCTATCGCTTTTACATTATTCATTGGAACAAATTTGAACTTGATTCCAAATGACTCATATATGGTAGTGAAAAGGCGATATGATCCTCCGTATAAATCATTGGTAGAAATTACTTCGTCGCCAGCTTTTAAAAGCTTTAGAACTGCGTCAATGGCAGCTAACCCACTGCCAAAACAAAACCCATACTTTCCATTTTCTAAAGCAGCTAAATTGTCTTCTAGTGCTTTTCTTGTTGGGTTACCTGTTCTTGAATACTGAAACCCTTTATGTTCCCCTGGGCTTTTTTGGTGATAGGTAGATGTTTGATAAATAGGAGTCATTACAGCGCCAGTTGTTGGGTCTGGACTTAATCCTGCGTGAATAACTTTTGTTCCAAATCTCATATTATTATTTATTGATTTTGGCTACTAAATTAACTAAAGCAAGGGTGCATTTTTTGGAATCAGTCTTCTTGAACCGAATGTGTCCTTCTTACCCAACGCGGTAAAATTATTGCCCCTATAAACAAGTAAGGGTAATAACTAATTAGCCGCCAAATAAAAGCTAACGTGCCTACAAGGCCAAGGGGTATAAAGATGGATAGAAATCCTGAAAAGGCAAACTCTGCCACACCGGTTCCACCAGGAGTAGGGCTAATGAGTAAGATGACCCACATCACCAATTGACGAGCATAGATGAGTAAATGGTTATCCACTGCATTGAACGCCAATATGATAAAGTTTACCACCCAAAAGCGGGCAGTCCAAGAAGCTAAAGTTGCTCCAAAGGCTTTTAACCAGAAAGAAATAGGTTTGCCCCGTAATTCTTTAGAAGTAACCATAATTTCATCGCCAGTCTCTCCGGCCTGAACTCTCCATTTTTGTAAAAAAGGAAGTTTAAAAATTTTCAATAACACCCACTTAAATCCTCTTGGGCGAAAAAATATGGCGTAGCATATAAAAGAGGTAAGAAAAAGAATAAAGCAATATCCAACAACAAATAGATCTTTAGTACCCCACATTACTCCAAAAATTTCCTTGTCTAGCCCTTCTGGAAACAATTGAGTAAAGCCTACAATTGCAATAATGGTAGGGACCATGATAATGTAAAAAAGCTCGTCTAAAAAAGCAGAGGACAAAACTACCGCAGTACTTCTTCCTAAGCTAACGCCTTCTTTGTTTACAATGTAAATTGCTACGCCTGAACCTCCAACAACAGAAGGAGTAATGGCAGAAGCAAATTCCCATAACATGATGGTGTCAAAACTATTTCGCCAAGAAATTTTATAGTCTGTTAGAATTCGAATACGCACCATGTAGGCGAAGTCTCTTAAGGCAATCATAAGAACGGCAACTATAATCCAAAAAGTCGCGGTCCATGACCAACTTAAATTTTCGAAATTTTTGGGATCAAATTCTTTGTACACTAAATAACTAGCAACTGCTAGACCAATAAAAATGGTGGTCCAAATTCTTATCGGAGAAAATACTTTAAGTGCTTTCGGATTTTCGCTCATTTGAGTCGGGATTCCCTTTATTTTTGTGGTTCAAATTATCAACATGAAAAAGGCATATTATTTATCTACCTGTTCCACTTGTCAACAGATATTGGCTCAAATAAAAGCGCCAGAATCTTTTCAAATGCAAGATATCAAAACTAGTCCAATAACCTTGGAGCAATTGGAAGAAATGAAAGGTTTGGCTGGTAGTTACGAAGCGCTTTTTAGCAGAAGGGCTATAAAATACCGAAGTATAGGGTTGAATGATCAAAGTTTAGGGGAAGAAGATTACAAAAAATGGATCTTGGAAGAGTACACTTTTTTAAAACGACCGGTATTCATTGTGGTCGATAAAATATTTGTTGGGAATTCAAAAAAGACAGTAGAAGCATTTCTATCTGAAATACAATAAGCTTTGGGGAAAAAGTTTTGGGCGCATGCCGCCATTCTAGGAGCAAACATTATTTATGGACTAAACTATTCCATTGCTAAAGATGTGATGCCTGAATTTATTCAGCCTTTTGGCTTTATTTTTTGCCGAGTTTCTGGTGCTCTAGTACTGTTCTGGATGTTTGCCCAATTTGTGGAAAAAGAGAAAGTGGCAGAGAAAGATTTAGCGCTTCTTGCTGTTTGTGGAGGTTTTGGTGTGGCTGCTAACCAGCTTATGTTTTTTTATGGATTGAACCTCACCAGCCCTATTAACGCGGCTATAATTTTGACCTGCGTTCCTATTTTGGTGCTATTGATTTCTGCATTAGTTATTAGAGAAAGGATCACCTCGAGGAAAGTGATTGGCATTGGGCTTGGTTTAACAGGAGCTGTCGGGCTTATCCTTTTTAAAGGAATTGATTCATTAAGCTCAGACGGGTTTATTGGAGATTTATTTGTCTTTCTAAACGCAACATCATATGCCATTTACCTGGTGTTGGTAAAGCCGTTAATGCAAAAATACAAGCCAATGACGGTAATAAAATGGGTCTTTCTGTTCGGCTTTATTTACGTTTTACCTTTTGGATGGACTGAATTTCATGAAATAGATTGGACAAGCTTTACACCTAACATATGGTGGGCCTTTGCTTTTGTGGTAGTTGGAACTACATTTTTAGCCTACCTCTTCAATATTTTTGGGTTAAAGGAATTGAGTCCTTCGGTAGTTAGTATTTATATTTATTCTCAACCATTGATTGCAAGTATCATGGCAATAGCGTTGCAGAAAGATGAACTAAGCTACGAGAAAATTATTGCGGCAGTATTTATCTTCTCAGGGGTGTTCTTGGTAAGCACAAAAAAATCAATCAAAAAGATCGCTTAGTCTCATATCTTCGTCCATGTGAAGGATTTGGATTCCCAAATTTTCAGCAGCCTTTAAGTGCTTTTCGGTGTCATCAATAAAAAGAGTTTCCTCTGCTTTTAGATTGTTAGCATCCAAAACAAGTTGAAAGATGTCTTCGTTAGGTTTTCGTTTGCCAATTTCATGTGAAAGATAAACTTTTTCAAAAAATCCATTCAAATTAGATAGTCCTTTTTCAGCTTTCAATTGCTTATTTATGAAGTCTATGTGTAGTTTGTTGGTGTTACTTAGACAGAACGTGCGGTAATTCTCTTTTGTCTTGGTTAGAATCTTGTAATTCTCCTCTGGGATATCTAACAACATAGCATTCCAAGCATTTTGTACTTCAATTAAACTAATGTTATCGTCGTAGCTTGCTAATTCATTCAAAAAAGTTTGAGTTGAAATACTACCGGTTTCGTATTTATTGAAAACATTCCTTTCTTCTAAATCGGACATTACCTCTTCATAGTCCGGGCCATAAAGAAATTTAAAATCTTGAGTGGTAGCTTCAATGTCTAAATCAATAACTACATTTCCTAAGTCGAAAATGATGTTTTTGATACCTTCTATATTTTTTAGAGTCATGTTAAAGTGTGGCTAATAATTAATAGCCTTGGTTAGTTTTGTAAGATTAAAGTATTTTCTTCTACAAATTGTTCAATCGTTTTGAAAAAGTCTATTATTTCTTTTTTTGCATTATAAGAGATTATAGTTAATAATCTAATAAAAAGCATGTTCCTAAAATTACCTAAACAAGTCATATAGTATCGAATCTATAGATAGTTATTTATTCAACATATTACCTTAGTACGTTGTAGATGAGAATTATATAGGCAGGTCGTTAGAGGAATACAATTTGTATTATTAGTTAGATTGAATTTTATATCTATTAATCTCAATGGAAGAAAGATTCGTTTTTGGGGCTTTTTGTGCCATTAAACTGGATTTATTTGGAATTTTAATGCTGTAAATACCATCTTCTGCTTTAAAATAATTCCTCACTTTTAGAATCATTATAAAAACTAGCAAGAAAGCCTTACTTGAGAAATAGTAGTATTGGAATCTAATAAGTGCGGACTTAAAGTCTGTGAACGAGGGAACTGATATTTTTCAATGTTGTAGACTCAGATGGGCTCACTTCGTCAATCATTTCGCTATCGCTTCATGAAGCTCAGTATAAGCTTCTCGCCCCTCGGCAACTAAGAAACAAAAAATCCCTCACTAAAAAGTGAAGGATTTTATATTTCTAGTGGGCCCTGATGGGCTCACTTCGTCTCGTACCTCGCTCAGTATAAACTTCTCGCCAGCCATAGGGCAAAAAAAAGACCCAATCTTTCGATTGAGTCTTTTTGTGGGCCCTGATGGGCTCGAACCATCGACCACCTGATTATGAGTCAGGTGCTCTAACCAACTGAGCTAAGGGCCCTGCTTTGTTAAGCGTAGGCAAGATTACGAAAAACTTATAATTAACAACAAGAGTAAGGGCGAATAAATTATCTTTGATTTCATGTTGCAACCAAAACCACTTCAAAAGGGAGATGTAATTACGATAATCTCTACTGCCCGAAAAATATTGAAAGAGGAGCTAGCCCCTGCAATTAAAGTGTTTGAACGTTGGGGACTAACCGTAAAATTTGGGAAAAACTTATTTGTACAGCACCACCAGTTTGCTGGAACTGCAGAACAAAGAATTGAAGATTTACAGGCGGCTTTAGATGATTCAGAATCGAAGGCGGTAATATGCGCAAGGGGAGGCTATGGAACGGTTCAACTAATTGATAAAATTGACTTTTTAACGTTTCGTCAACATCCAAAATGGTTAGTTGGTTATAGTGATGTTACCGTATTACATAATCATATAAATCAAAACTTAGGCATTGAAACATTGCATGGCAATATGCCAATTAGCTTCCCGAAAGAGGGCGAAGATGAAACTACAAAAACCATTCATAAAGCTCTTTTTGGAAACACATATACAATTGATTTCAAGGTAGAAGAGAATTCGGTTTTTCTTCCAATGCAAAAAAAGGCGCCAATTGTAGGAGGAAACCTATCTATTATTTATTCCTTAACGGGAACGGATAGTCAACTTGATACAAAAGGGAAATTCTTGTTTCTGGAGGATTTAGACGAATACCTGTACCATGTGGATAGGATGATGATGAATCTGAAAAGAGCAGGATTATTTGAAGGGTGTTTAGGAGTTTTGGTTGGAGGAATGAGCGAAATGAATGACAATGCAATTCCTTTTGGTCAGAACGCCAAAGAAATTATTGCTAATAACTTAAGAGAGCTAAAAATTCCTGTTATTTTTGGAGTACCTGCGGGGCACATAAAGCGAAACTTAGCACTAATAATGAACCGAGAGGCAGAATTGGAAGTTAGAAAGCAAAATGTATCAATCATATTTCATGGCAGAGCATAATGAGGTAGGCAAACAAGGCGAAGTAATCGCAGTAAAATATTTAGCAAAAAAGGGGTACAATATTATTACTCAAAATTGGCGGTTTCAAAAAGCAGAAATTGACATTATTGCGAAGTATGAAAACCAAATTGTAATTGTTGAAGTAAAAACAAGAACCTCCTTGGAGTTTGAAAACCCAAAAGAAGCAGTAACCATTCCAAAGCAAAAACGAATTGTAAAAGCTGCAGACGCATTCATTCAAGAGCAAAACATTGATATAGAATGCCGTTTTGATATAGTCTCCGTTCTAATTCAGGGAAAAAAAATAGACATTGAGCACATTGAAGATGCCTTTGGACCGCTTCTTTAGGAGAAAAGAATTAATTGAATTCCAAAGCCCAATAAAAATCCGCTCACAAGTTCAATACTTGAATGACTCTTCAAAATTAGTCTAGCTGAGGCAACTAAACCTGAAACAATAATTGCTAAAAGTAACCAGGGTAAGGTTTCTGTGAAGGTCACTATTGAAACGCTATAAAGCATGCCGCAAACACCTCCTAAAGCTGCCAAATGTGCACTTATCTTTTGTGAGAGAATGGCACCGATTAATAAAACTACAATGGCGAAAAATGCTCCCAAGAAAAATTTGAGGTAAAGGGCAGGCATTTGAATTTGGCGAAATAAGAAAAAAGTAACGCAATATAAAATAGCACTTACTAAATAAGGGATGACCCTCTCTTTAGTTGTTTTCATTTCCAACGATTTAATAATTCCTTTCCGCTTTAAATAGATAGAAACCAAAATTGGACTTATCACTAGATTCAATAGAACAACAGAATAAATGAAATTGATAAACTGCTGCGGAAGCTTGTAATTTACATAAATGGGGAAACTAAAAAGCACAGCAACACTGTAAAGTGGAGCAAAAATTGGATGAAAAAGATAGGAGAGAATTTTGGCGAAAAAGGTCATCTATAATTCTTTTCTCAACCTAGCAACTGGCAAGTGTAATTGTTCTCGATATTTTGCAACAGTTCTTCGTGCAATGTTGTATTTCTTGTCTCTTAATAATTGAGATAATCTTTCGTCTGTAAGGGGTTTCTTTTTGTCTTCCGCGCCTATTAAATCTTGTAATATTTTCTTCACCTCTCTTGTACTTACTTCCTCTCCATCATCGGTAGAAAGAGATTCAGAAAAGAATGACTTAAGTAGAAAAGTTCCATAGGGTGTAGAAACATATTTACTATTTACCACTCGGGATACGGTTGAAATGTCCATGTGGATTTTATCGGCAATATCCTTTAAAATCATTGGTTTCAATTTTGTTTCATCCCCTTCTAAGAAGTATCGACTTTGGTATTCTGCAATGGTGCTCATGGTACTCATGAGCGTATGTTGTCGCTGTTGAATGGCATCGATAAACCATTTGGCAGAATCCAATTTTTGTTTCACAAACGTCATGGCCTCTTTATCCGTTTTTGACTTTTCTTTGGACTTCTGGTAATGCTCTATCATACCCTTGTACTCATTGCTAATTCTAAGTTGAGGTACATTTCTGCCGTTAAGCGAAATTTCAAGCTCCCCATCGTTTATTGAAAGGGTAAAATCTGGAACAACTACTTGAACCGTTTTACCAGAAGTATTCATTGAGTTTCCCGGTTTTGGGTTCAACTTCAAAATCTCGTCAATCGCGTCTTTTAGGTCTTCATTTTCTATTTCTAGTTTATCTAGAATTTTAGAATAGTGTTTCTTAGTGAACTCATCGAAATGATTCTGTAAAATTTCGATTGCAATTCGTTTGGAGAACGAGTTAGAGATTCTCTTTTTTATTTGAATTAATAAACATTCCTGAAGATTGCGGGCTCCAACTCCTGGTGGGTCCATTTCTTGAATAACGTGTAATACTTTCTCAATTTCTCCTTTAGAGGTCATGATATTATTTCGGAAAGCTAGATCATCTTCAATTGCAGTGACATCTCTCCTTAAATAACCCGAGTCATCCAAGCTACCTATTAAGTGGTCAGCAATTTGGGTTTCTTTTTCAGTTAAGTTTTGCAGATTTATTTGATCTCTTAACCTCTCGTGAAAAGTCGAACCTCCGCTAAATGGAATATCTCTTTCTTCATCATCTTTGCTGTGATTAGAAGCCTGGTATTTATAATCTGGAGTATCATCGTTGTCCATATACATGGAAAGGTCAATGTCTTCATGTTCGTCTTTAGCATCGTCTCTTTCCTCGTATCGTTCTTCTTCCTCTTCGTCTTGCCTGTCTGCTCCTTCATCTAAAGCCGGATTGCCTTCCAACTCTTCTTTCACTCTTTGTTCAAGGGCGACCGTAGGCAGCTGCAACAACTTCATTAGCTGAATTTGTTGAGGAGATAGCTTTTGTAACAGCTTTTGTTGAAGAGATTGTTTTAACATGGCTTAGTATTCGACTTTAAATTTACCCTTTTTGAGTTAGTATAAACGCCACTAATCATTATTTGTGCCAAGTTATTTTAACTGTTTTTATTTTTTCTGAGTCCCAGCGAGTAGGTTCAATTGAAAACCCATTTTGAAGATAGAAATTTAACGGAGAGATATAAGGGCTTCCGTCTTTTTTAGCGAATGCGTTTGAGTTTACAACCCAAGCTGAGAGATGATCATTTGTTAGTTTGGCTTTGGCAATAAGTTCTTTTCCGAGCCCCTTATTTTGAAATTTTTTGTGAACGATAATTCCAAATTGCCTTTCGTCATCTCTGTCAAAATCAAAATACCAGGCACAAAAACGATTGTCCTCATCTATTACTATGGTGTGATGAAGGTTGACTAAACTTTTAATGTATTGTTGAAACGAAGTTAAATTGTGGTGTAAAACGGAAGGGTATTCATTGTTCCAAGCATCGAGTAAATCGCGTTGAAGTGATTGAGATAACGTTTCAGTTTTTACAAAAATCATGTGGCATTAAAATTCGGCGTTCTTTGGAGTTCTGGGGAAAGGTATTACATCTCTAATGTTACCCATTCCGGTAACAAAAAGAACCAGTCTTTCGAAACCTAAGCCAAACCCTGAGTGCGGAGCTGTTCCAAATTTACGTGAGTCAAGATACCACCACAGTTCATCTTCGGGAACGTTCATTTCCTTCATGCGTTGGGTTAACTTTTCCATGCGCTCTTCACGTTGCGAGCCACCAACAATTTCTCCTATTCCTGGGAACAAAATATCCATCGCTCCTACCGTTTTATCATCGTCATTTTGACGCATGTAAAAGGCTTTAATGTCTTTTGGATAATCGTAAAGAATAACCGGCTTTTTGAAGTGCTTTTCTACCAAGAATCGTTCATGTTCCGAATGTAAATCTGCTCCCCAACCGTCAATTAAATAGTTGAATTTTTTCTTTTTGTTCGGTTTCGAGTTTCTTAAAATATTGATTGCGTCTGTGTAAGTAACTCTTTCAAAATCATTTTCGGCAACAAATTTTAATTTTTCAATGAGTGCCATCGGAGAACGTTCTTCTGCTTTTTTATTCTTTTCCTCGTCTACTAATCTTGCATCTAAAAACGCTAAATCGTCAGCGCAATTGTTAAGTGCATAGCTGATAAGGTATTTTAATAACTCTTCACCCAAATCCATATTTTCGTCCAAATCTGCGAAAGCAACTTCTGGCTCAATCATCCAAAATTCCGCTAAATGCCGAGTAGTATTTGAGTTTTCAGCTCTAAACGTAGGGCCAAAAGCTGTCTCTTATACACATCTCCGAGCCCACGAGACAGGCAGAAATCTCG
>OJDV01000622.1_pt1 | contig 12103 bp, 11 predicted proteins | sample 1592911 | NCBI WGS metagenome assembly OJDV01 (sample SAMN05416860, study PRJEB24817) | seawater metagenome | isolation source: Sea water | place: Canada:Atlantic | collected 2013-11 | reverse complement strand
TTATATATCAGTATTAATCCCATTAAATCATTTTCTGAATCCGTATTTTTGTAAGAGAAATTATTAGTATTTAAAAAAGTGCAACAAATAAAAGATTACTTAGATCAAATTGCGACGATATCTAATTCAGATTGGGAGTTTTTTACATCAAAATTACAGCGACGTGTCATTCCTAAGAAAGCAATTTTTTTAAAACTCAACGAGACAGAAAATCATATTTCTTTCATTGAGTCTGGTGTTGTTCGTTTATTTATTCCAAAAGAGGATCCAGAAAAGGAAACCACTTTTGGATTTAGTTTTAAAGATCAGTTTGTTAGTGCTTACGACTCGTTCCTAACTCGGAAACCTTCAGCATATCAATTGCAAGCCCTTACAGAAACGTCTCTGTTAAGTATGACTTATGACGATTTACAAGACGTTTATAAGACGACTCAAATAGGAAATCTTGTTGGTAGATTAACAGCAGAACGTCTCTTTTTACTTAAGTCTAAACGAGAACAGAATTTGTTAAACCTTACTGCTGAAGAACGATATCTAAAATTATTTAAAGAGCGTCCAGAACTTTTGAAAGTGATTCCTCTTAAATACATCAGCTCGTATATTGGTGTGACTGCACAAGCTCTAAGCAGAATAAGAAAACGTTTATAAAAGTAATTAATTGATTTAGGTTCATTGTTTCATTCATACCATCAAATTATCTTTGCAAAAAAAAAGATATGTTGATTGTTCTTTTCGTTTTAGTGCTTTGGTATGGAGGCTTGTTTTTTCAGTCGTTCTTTTTACATCGCTATGCTGCACATCAAGTATTTACAATGTCAAAACCTATGGAACGTTTGACCTTTGTTTTAACTTGGATTTTTCAAGGCTCAAGTTACTTAAGTGCTTATGGTTACGGAATTATGCATCGTATGCATCATGCTTATACAGATACTGAAAAAGATCCACATTCTCCAACTCATGATGCCAATTTATTTGCTATGATGTGGAAAACAAAAACCATTTATCAAGATATTAATAAAGAACGTATCACTATTGATGAAAGATTTACTAAAAACGTTCCTCAATGGAAAGGATTTGATAAGTTTGCAAGTTCTAAATTTTCACGTTTGCTTTGGATTTCGCTTTACATTTTAGTCTTTGTTTACTTTGCAACTGCTTGGTGGCAATGGTTATTATTACCAATAACATTTTTAATGGCTCCTATTCACGGTGTAATTATTAATTGGTTTGGACATATTTATGGTTATGTCAATTATCAAATGAAGAATACAAGTAAAAACCTTTTTCGTTTCGACTTTTTAATGATGGGAGAAGGCTATCATAACAATCACCATAAACATGCTAATAGAGCAAATTTTGGTGTGAAATGGTATGAAATTGATATGACTTATTTAGTTATTAGACTTTTGGATGCATTAGGTCTTATTCATTTGAAACCTATTCCAATAAAAAAAACCACAACGGACTAATTGTGGTTTTTTATTACTGACTGATCCTATTTTTATTGCACAGCTTCACAGCTTGAAATATCAACGTTTTCTCTAAAGTAAATCCCTGCAAGTTCTCCATCTTCGTCTAACCATTGAATAACTTCATTCTGGCAAACAAACTGAGGTGTTTGTCTTGAATAGTTTCCAAAGTTTAAATCTACAACTACGATATCATCTTCGTAGTACCAGTCTAAACCAGTAAGTTGAGGGTTTTCTTGATTAAACTCTTCTAAGGTTGGAAATACACCATCAATACCATAAATAGCAAATCGCTTTCCGTCATTAGTAAATTCGTAGCGAATATTATCTTCAAAGCCTTGTAAAACCCATCTACCTAAAAGTGTTGCTTCCGGAATGAATTGTTCTTCTTCTGATGAACTGTCATCGCTTGAGCAGTTCATTAATACTAATGCTAATAAAATTAATGTTAGATTTTTCATAGTGAATTGGTTTTTTTGTGTTTATACTAATAGAACAACTTAACTTTTAAAACTCCTGAAAAGAATTTTAGTACCCACAAAATTATGCATAAAAAAAGCCCATCAATAATGATGGGCTTTTTATTAAACTTGTAGTATATGTATTAGATAACCTTTACGTTTACTGCGTTTAATCCTTTGTTTCCTTCTTGAAGATCGAATTCAACTTGGTCGCCTTCGCGAATTTCGTCAATCAATCCAGAGATGTGTACAAAGTGATCTTTTTCTTGTCCTTCTTCAGTGATGAAACCAAATCCTTTGGCATCGTTGAAAAATTTTACTGTTCCTTTACTCATTGTAATGTAATTTAATTTATAATAATATTTGAATTACAAAGATGGTGCCATTTTTTTGATTTACAACATATTAATCCAATTATTCTACAATAAATTATAAAATTAACCGTTAGGCATACCAAGATAATTCTCTAATTATTAAGTCATTAAAATACATTGAGACTAGAAATAGTCTCACTTCACTCCTGTTCTACCAAATCTTGATACGCTCTGCTTCTGTTCTAAAATTAGCTTCACCTTCTTTTACATCAAAGGCTTCATAAAATGGCGTAAAGTTCATTAATGGCCCATTTACACGCCAAATTGGTGGTGAATGAGGATCTGTAGCCACATAATTACGTAAATATTCATCACGCATTTTTACTCGCCAAATATTAGCAACTGATAAAAAGAAACGTTGGTTTGGCGTATAATCTCCAATTTTAGTTGTGTCTTGTCCTTGTTCTGTCATTTTAAAAGCGTCGTATGCAATTGCAATTCCTCCATTATCTGCAGTATTTTCGCCAACGGTTAGAGCTCCTTTTAAATGCACACTATCCAAAACGGTAAAAGCACCATACTGCTCTACTATTTGTTCCGTTTTAGCTTTAAATTTGGTATAATCATCATCTGTCCACCAATTGGTAACATTTCCATTTTTATCATACTGAGCACCTTGATCGTCAAAAGCATGTGTGAATTCATGACCAATGACCATCCCTATGCCTCCATAATTTAAAGCATCATCTGCATATAAATCAAAATAAGGAGCTTGTAAAATACCTGCAGGAAATACAATTTCATTTAAAGATGGATTGTAATATGCAGTCACAGTAGAAGGTGTTGTATGCCATTCGGCTCTATTAGGAGCTTTATTTAATTGTTTAAGTTCGTAATCATAAGCATCTTTACGTAAGGCAACTACGTTTTCAAAAAATTGGTTTCTATTTATGTTGACGTTATAAGTTCTCCAAACATCTGGATACCCTATTTTCTTATTGATGGCATATAGTTTGTCAATCGCTTTTACTTTGGTACTATCGCTCATCCAATCAAGGTTGCTTATACGTTTTTCGAGTACTTTCTGAAAGTTATTGACTAAATCTAAAGCACGCTTTTTAGCATCTTCATTGAAATAGCGTTTCACGTATAATTGTCCTAAAGCAAAGCCTATCTGTCCGTCAACACGACGTACTATTTGTTTTGCTCGAGGCTGTTGCTCTGACTGACCAGATAACACTTTAGAATACTCGAAAGATGCATCCTGAAAAGGTTTACTCAAAATATTGTCATGAGAACCAATAGAGTTTGCTTTTAAAAACAACTTCCATTTATCCAAGGATACTGAGGCTAGCATTGTGTTTAAGGTGTCATAATAATCTGGTTGCGCAACATCAACGGAATCGACTTTCACTTCTAAAGTTTTTAACATTGACGTCCAATCGATATTAGAATGTTTTTCTTGCAATTCGGTAATTGCCATTTTATGATAATTCTCTTTAATAATTCTGCGTTCTACTCTAGTTTTGTGAGATTCTGCAAGTTGTTTTTCGATGCCGTACACGATTTCTGCTTGTTTTTTCGCATTATCGTCACCTACCAATTCAAAAAGCCTGGTCAAATAGGTTTTATAAGCCTTTTGAATTTCTTCTACTGAAGCATCTTCAACAAAGTAATAATCGCGATCTGGCAAACCCAATCCTGTTTGTGAAAAGTGTAAAATGTTATTTGAGCTGTCTTCCTGATCTGGAGATATATAAGGACTGATTATTGAATAATCTCCTGATTGCATTTGAGTAGCTACAAATGTTGTCATTGATGCTATATCGCTAATCGCATCAATTCTATCTAGAATAGACTGAATTGGTTTTATTCCACGATTATTAATGCTTATGGTATCCATACCTGAAGCATAGAAATCTCCAACTTTCTGCTCAAGGCTTCCTTTGGGATGTTCCTCTTGAGATACTTCTTCTAAAATATTTTTAAGTAATTCTTGTTGTGGAATATTTAAAAATCGATAAGCTCCTACTCCTACTTGATCATCAGCTATAACAGCTTTATCAGACCACGTTTTATTTACGTGATTAAAAAAATCATCACCAGGTTTTATAGAATGGTCAATTCCTTCAAAAATTATTGGTTTGATAACTGGTGTAGTTTCGACAGAACCAATAACCTTTTCTTTCTTACAGGACATGAATACTAATAAAAAGGATAAGGAATAAAGAAAATTTTTCATAGGATAATGCGTTTTGTTTCTCAAAGATATGCATTTCTATTTGTGAATAATCATATTTTATTTCAACTTTTTCTATTCTGCTTAACAAGCATAATTTACAATACATTAACAAAAAGTTACACATATATTTTTTATATTCGGCATTCGAAAAAATTAGCTTTTTTTATTTTATTATATGAAATCACTTTTTAAGTTTCTCTTAATTGTCATGTCTTTAAGCGTTTATGGCCAAAAAGTTCCTGATCTGAAAATTGTAGATCAATTAGACTTTAATGTTATAAAAAAAGTTGATAGTACTCATACTATAGTAAAACTAGATACTATCGTTCCAATCGATATTAAAGCTGAATATTGGGACCATACCGTTTACAATCCTTTTAAAAATGAAGTTGTAATGTTCCCATTACAGTTAGAGTTTAAAGATTCTACCTACGCTTCTCCTATTAGTAAAAACAAAGTAGTGACATCTCGCTATGGTTGGCGAAGAGGCCGAGCTCATAAAGGCATTGATATTGATTTAATTACAGGAGATAGTTTATTTGCCATGTTTGATGGTATTGTTAGAATGTCTAGATACTCAAGAGGTCATGGTAAAACTGTAGTCGTAAGGCATTACAATGGTTTAGAAACTGTTTATGCACATTTGTCTAAGTATGGCGCAAAAGAAAATGATTCCATAAAGAAAGGACAATATATTGGTAAAGGTGGTGTTTCTGGAAATGCCAGAGGAAGTCACTTACATCTAGTTATAAATTATAAAGGTATTTCTATAAATCCTGAATATTTATTTGAGTTTAATGAATCAAATTCTATAAGATCAAATGAGATGTGGCTTACCCAACAATGGACGCGTCCTTATGCTCATAACTCTAAAAGACAAAGTAAAATCATTACGTTATTGTCTGAAGAAGATGCCATCGCTAGCTTAAAAGTATTAAAAAAAATCTATGTTGTGAAACGTGGAGATACTTTATCAAGAATATCTAAAAGAAACAACGTTACCATCGCTGCACTATGCAAAACTAATGCGATAAGCAAGAATTCTGTCATTAAACCTGGTCAGAAATTGGTGATTGAAAAATAGTAGTCTTATTTAGTAGTTACATCATCAGAACTCAAAATAATATCCTTCTGAACAACATTTATACCATCTACATTTTTAAGTTTAAGGATTCTGGTAGGATCACCTTTTTTAGCCATCCTTTTGCGACATGTCTTTGTTAAAAATGGATCTTCATCAAAAACAAATGAAGCAATTTCATAAGCATCTTTTGAAGGTTCTTTTACAATAGGAAATAGTTGTTGCATCTGATTGTAACGTCTATCATTTCCTGGAACATACGTATAAAAAGTATAGCTTCCATCAGCACCTGTCTTAATCCAACCTCTGTTATGAACATAACGCTTTTCATTAGTATATCTCAAATCGAAATCACCATTCTCATCCGCTTGATCGATGTATAAAATGACATCTTTTGCAGGAGTTATACCATCACTCTCATATATTGTTCCTGAAATTTTGAGTTTATTTAATTTAGATTCAAAACCAGGAATGGTATCTGTATTATTTAATTGAGCTTCTGTGTAATCATATATAGGACTACGATTTAAAAAATCTTCAGCATTGTCAATAGACTCTTGAGCGCTAATTGAAAGATTAGCACCAATAAAAAAGGTCAAGCAAATAAAAGTGAATAGGTATTTCATTGTGGGTAGGCATTTTGGGTTACATCAAATTTCAATGATTTATATCGAAAACCTCAAAAAAATCGAATTACCGTATAATTAGTACGACGAACTGATTCATTCTGCAAAATCTACCGATTAAGTACATACTGTTTTATTACTTGCTTAACATATTTTAAGGCTTAAAAACAACAGTTTAAGGCTTTAACATTTCGCGAAAATCGATTTAAAAAAAACTAAAAAACGTATCAATAAACTAAAAAGCAAGGGTTTTATGAATTCAAAATCAAAAAAAACGACAAAAGTATTTCATCGTGAAAATCTGCATTTAATCCAGTAAATACGCACTTTATCCAAGAAATACGTATTTCATGCGAAAAAAAAATTGTAAAAAAAATGAAATTTTAGTTGGTTTTTTTAATAAAATGTATAGATTTGCTTCACCCAGATTAACTAAAAACTCGAAAAATGAGAACAAAATCTACTTTATTAATCCTAACTTTTTTCCTAATTTCTATTATGAGTTTTGCTCAAAAAAAGAAAAACGCATCAATGAATATCATTAGTGGTAAGGTAAATATTTCAAAATATCATAACCATGATGATTTGGACAGAATGTCAAAAGGAGAATTACTTACTTTATATACAGAACGTATTAAAGTTATTGTGAACATATTACCAAACATAGCTTTCGCAACAAAACCTGGTATCACTATGTCTGATTTAGGTATTCCTGATACTAAGGAAAACAAAAAAGCTTTGGAAAACAATCTTGAAGCATCAGATAACTATTTTGAAAGTACTATTGAATTTCAAAAAACAGTATTACCGTATTCTGATACACGAGATTTAATTGCAGCGATTCTTTTTTATGAAGAAACTCTAAAATCTTTACATACGTATAATGATTATAAAACTGATTAGTCTTAGCTAAAATACTTTTAGCTCAAAAATCAAACCTCAACTTAATCGTTGAGGTTTTTTTTATACCCTTCTCTTCTCTTTTAAAACTTTTGATTTTATGATCGATAATTTTGGTTGATTTATAAACTTCTAATTATTCAATTTTTGTAAGAAATTTCTTTTAATTATATTAAAATAGTGCATTTCGTCGATATTTCTTGCATTTCATAAGTATTAACCTTATATTTGGACATATATTTAAGTACCCACTTATCTAAACTAAATGAATTTAACCGCTATGAAAAAAATTACTCAAATTGCATTATTGTTCTTACTAGTACAAGGGAACGTTTTTGCTCAGCAAGAAAAAGGAATTATTGGCTATGATAATTGGCTAAACCCTTGGACTGAGTTTACTCCAAATAAAATTGATTACGGTAAGCCTACTCAAATCTTGAGTGGAAATATTACCAGAGACACAAAATTATATAAAGGTGATGTTTATATGCTTTTAGGTGATGTCTTTGTTACAGATAGCACTACTCTTACTATTGAACCTGGCACAATTATTATTGGCGATTTTGCTACGAAAGGATCTCTTACTATAAGTAATGGTTCTAAAATAATAGCAAATGGTACTCATACAGATCCAATTGTTTTTACATCTGGAAGAAGTTTAAAAAAACCAGGTGATTGGGGCGGACTTTTCATTCTTGGTGATGCACCAACTAATAAATTTGGAAATGAAGATGCCTTAAACTATGGTTTAGAATCTTCTAATTCAAAAAGTATAAGTTATGGAGGTAATAATATTGATAGTTATTCAGGGATTTTAAAACATATAAGAATTGAATTCGCTGGAAAAAGAACTAAAGAATATGGTTACTTCAATGGACTAACACTAGCTGGTGTAGGACAACAAACCATTATCGAAAATATTATGGTTAGCTATTGTGAAGGCAACTCTTTTAATATACTTGGTGGAAATGTTAACTTAGAAAAGTTAGTGTCTTACAAATCAAGTATTAATGATTATAAATTTAATTATGGAGCGCAATGTAAAATATCAAATTCTTTAGCCATTAGATCTCCTTATGCTTCTGGTTCTGAAGTATCAAGATGTATAAATGCAATTGCATATGATAAAGAAGAAAATGTAGATTTTTCAAAAATGCAAACTAGTATTCAAGCTGAAAACTTAACATTGGTCAATATCAGTAATGATCTTAACTACGATATAAAAATTGGTTTAGTAAACGAAGCAATTTACATAGGTGAACATGTTTCATTTACAATTGATAAAAGTGTAATTTCTGGTTTCAATCCGGCAGTTATCTTAGACAATAAAATTATAATAAACAGTGAAAGCTTAGAGAAAATTGATTTTACTAAAACCTATTTCAATAACTGTAAAGGCAATATATATATTAAAAACAATACGAATAATGAGGATTTAGAAAATTGGTATGGAAACAGAGCATTCAATAATGTGTACTCTAAAGGTCCAGATTCTGAAACATTCATTGATTTAAAAAATTCAAAACGACCAGATTTCAGATTAATAATCAATAGAATCTTTGCCTCTAATGATGACAACGACTAATAAACCTTAATTAACAAAAGCTTATAGAATAGAAAATTACAGCCCTAACTAAAATGTACACTACTAAAATTGCAAGCAAATTATTTTTTGGAATATGCTTTTTTGTCCTTTTAACTCAAGAACAATTAAACGCACAAATAGTTATAGGTACTCCAAACTTAGGGTTTAGTCAGGCATGTGCAAGTGATTCATTTAATACATATAGCACTACTTTTGTATTTTCTCCTGATAGTGCTTTAAACTCGTCAAATCAATTTACGATAGAAATGTCTGATGCTGATGGCGATTTTTCAGAAGCAACTGTAATTTACACATCTAATCAAGGAAGCGTAACAACGTCTCCTGCTACACTTAACTTTTCTTTACCAGAAACAACTGCTGGTGAAAACTATAAAATTAGAATTAAAAGTAATGCTCCTGCAGCCACAAGTTCAAATTCAATGGCTTTTGCTGCTTATTATAAAATTCAAGATTCACCATTTACTATAAACAACTTAGTATCAACAGCTGCTTATTGTTCTGGTGGAAATTACCTTTTAACAATAGATAATCCTGGTTCAGGAACAAATGATTCACCTCTTAATTACCCGTCTCTTACATTTAATTGGTTTAAAGAAACTGGTCCAACAACATCAGTATTTGTTGCCGAAGGTCCTACTCTAACTGTAATTGAGGAAGGGACTTATTTTGTTGAAACAAATTATGGTACATGTACATCTAATTCATTTTCAAATCGTGTCACTATAACTGAAGTATCTTCAGGAGAAGCTGAAGCTGGAATTTCATCAAGCTTAGGTAATCCATTTTGTCCAGGTTCTGGTGTTACAACCTTAACGACCTTAGCAGGAAATAGTTACCAATGGTTTAAGAATGGAACTGTCATTCCTGAAGCGACAAATCAAATGTTTGAAACTAATGAATCTGGAAACTATGCTGTGCAAGTTGATTTAGGAAGTTGTTCAGCTACAGGCGCAATTGAACTTGTAAGTGAATTATTTGAAGCGTCAATTAATGTATCAGAAGTTAACACTATCGAAGAAGATGAAAGTCTTTCAGTATTCATAACAACGACAGCCAGCAATCCAGAATTTGAATGGTATTTAGATGCTATTTTAATAACTGATGCTACTGAAGATAATTATGAAGCAACAGAATCTGGTATTTACAATGTGGTAGTGAATGAAACTTTAGGTTGTATTGCATCAAGAGAATTTACATTTGAAATTAACGAAGCATTAGATCCTTTTCCTGAAGTAGAAAAAATACCAAATGTTGTAAGTCCGAATGGAGATGGTATTAACGACACTTGGATCATTCCAACAAAATATGTAAACGGTACAGATACTAATGTGTTGATTATGACAAATCGCGGAAAAGTAGTATTAAAAACAGATAACTATCTGAATAACTGGCCAGAAAATGATTTGAATTTGACAAGCGTCAATCAAGTATTCTACTATGTGATAACCACATCAGGCGATGAAACTAAAAAAGGTTCAATAACTGTAGTAAGATAATATGAAAACACATCTATTGGTTTTAATATTATGTATCTGTTCTATACAGATGTTCTATTCTCAAGAAGATGATGGAGTAGTTTCGCTTAGCATTCCTGTAAGGAATTCTTTAACCTTTAATCGTTTTGTAATTAACCCTACGTTCAGTTTTGTAAGAGAACAACATAAATACATTAGTCTTTTTAATAAAAGAGAATGGGTACAATTTGATAATTCTCCTAACACCTACTTAGCTAGTTATTCTGGACGTTTTGGTGAAAATACTGGTGCAGGACTAGCACTTTTCCAACAAGATTATGGCATCTTAACTACATTTGGTGGTACTGCAAACTTTGCTTATAACGTAAGAATGGCTAGAGATAGCAATCTTACTTTCGGTATTAATATTGGTGCATATAAAAGTGGAGTTAATACAGGAAATGTGGTTACAAATGTTGAAGATCCTTCATTACAAAACATTCCAGAAAATTTTCTACTTACTATTAATCCAGGAATTAACTATGGTTTAGCATTTATTGATATTGGAATTTCAATGAATAATTTAGCCGTTTATAATTTCGAATCTTCTGAATTATTACAAGATAATCCAGAACAAGGATTTCAAGCACATTTAATGTATACAGGATATTTTAATAGCAGAGGCTTTTTTGATGAAGCTAAATTTTCTGGTCTTTTAAGATCTGAATTTAAAAAAGAAGAAACTATTATTTCTGCACAAGCTATGGTTACTGTTCCTAAAGGAATATGGGCTCAAGTAGGTTATAATTCTGTCTTCGGGATTTCTGGAGGTGCAGGTATAAACATATCTCCGCAAATTGCAATTGAGTATAATTTTGAAAAAGCCATTGGTGATTTAACCGATTTTGGTCCTTCTCATGATATTTCGATTGCATATAGATTTAAGAATACAGATAACTACGATTATAGCAGTGGTGATGAAGTTACTGGATTAATTTCAGGGAATAAAAGAAAGCCAATTACAGTCTCAAAAATAGCTAAGGAAAAAGCTGAAGCAAATAGAAAATTAGCTGCAGAGAAAAAAGTACAAAAACAAGCTGATGCACAAGCTAAATTAATAGAAGACGAAAAAGCACAACAAGATGCCGAAGCTCAAGCTAAACTATTAGCACAACAAGAAGCGGATGCTCAAGCTAAACTATTGGCTGAACAAAAAGCACAACAAGAAGCAGATGCTCAAGCTAAATTATTAGCAGAACAAAAAGCACAACAAGAAGCAGGTGCTCAAGCTAAATTATTAGCAGAACAAAAAGCACAACAAGAAGCAGATGCTCAAGCTAAATTATTAGCTGATCAAAAAGCGCAACAAGAAGCAGATGCTCAAGCTAGATTATTAGCTGAACAAAAAGCGCAACAAGAAACAGATGCACAAGCTAGATTATTAGCTGAACAAAAAGCGCAACAAGAAGCAGATGTTCAAGCCAAATTATTAGCAGATCAAAAAGCACAACAAGAAGCAGATGCTCAAGCTAAATTATTAGCAGATCAAAAAGCACAACAAGAAGCAGATGCTCAAGCTAAAGATGAATTAATTACCAATCCTAAGGATGAACTTGGTAAATCGATGTTAGAGATAACTCAGCAAACAGAGGCTGCCAAAAAATCTCAAAATGACTTTTTAAAACAGTTTGATGACATTGTAGAAGTTAAAGATAACGACCTTAAAGATTTAAAGAAAGAAAATGATCTAGGCGAACAAGGTATTGCTGTTCAACCAAAGCCTTTTAAAAGTATTACTGCAGAAAATAATGCCTTAAATAACATTAAGTCTAATTTAGATAATATCATCACTTCAAGGAATAAGAAGATTGAAGAGTTACAAGAATTATATGACGATAATTATGAAACGGATACACTTTATAACTGTCTCTTATACACATCTGACGCTGC
>OJDV01000621.1_pt1 | contig 12152 bp, 10 predicted proteins | sample 1592911 | NCBI WGS metagenome assembly OJDV01 (sample SAMN05416860, study PRJEB24817) | seawater metagenome | isolation source: Sea water | place: Canada:Atlantic | collected 2013-11 | reverse complement strand
CTACACAGAGTAGATCGTCGGCAGCGTCAGATGTGTATAAGAGACAGTAGCAATATGCAGTTTGAATTAACCAAAGAATACGTTTCTGAATTACAAGAATGTCTGCACGACAATCTTGCAGCGGAGCTATTGAATGAGGTCAACCTACTTCACCCTGCAGATATTGCTGACATCTGTGACGAATTAAGTCCGGAAGAAGTTGTTTTGCTATTTCAATGCCTTGATCGAGAGATAGCAACTGACGTTTTAGTTGAACTCGAAGAAGATGTTCGGGAAAAACTTCTGAAGAACCTCAGCTCGAAAGAAATTGCCGAGAACTTCATTGATAATATGGATTCCGATGATGCTGCCGATATTATGGCAGAGCTTTCAGATGAAAAGAAAGACGAAGTAATTTCTGCAATACCAGATGCTGAATTGGCAAGTGACATTGTCGATTTATTGCACTACCCTGAAGATTCAGCAGGTGGTTTAATGGCAAAAGAGCTTATAAAGGTTCGAATTAACTGGACGTTGATTCAATGCTTGCGAGAAATGAGAAAGCAAGCCGAAGACATTGAAGATGTTTACACCATATATGTAATTGACATCCAAGATAAGTTGATTGGAATGCTAAGCTTAAAGAAGCTTCTATTAGCGCCAAACGGAGCAACTGTTAAAGATCTATATTTCGACGAGGTTCGATCTGTAAAGGCCTACGAAAAATCGGATGACATTGCCTCAATCATGGAAAAGTACGATTTGGTTGTGTTACCTGTTGTTGATGAATTGAATCGACTAATTGGGCGAATTACCATTGATGATGTTGTAGATGTAATTAAGGAAGAAGCAGACAAAGATTACCAGATGGCTTCTGGTATCTCGGAAAGTGTAGATTCTACCGACAGCGTTCGAGTCTTAACAAGAGCTCGTTTACCTTGGTTATTGGTAGGTTTATTAGGTGGTATTTTAGGTGCCCTGGTCATTGGCCAATATGAAGATACGCTTCAAATCTATCCAGAAATGGCATTATTCATTCCACTTATCGCAGCGATGGGAGGAAATGTCGGGGTGCAATCTTCAGCAATTATTGTACAAGGTTTAGCCAACAACAGCTTGGGGTTTGACAATCTCATTCAACGATTAGGAAAAGAGTTTTTAGTAGCATTGTTGAACGGTTTAGTGTGTAGCGTTCTTATTTTTATTTACACTATCGTTTATAAAGATAGTAATGAATTAGCTGCAACTGTAAGTGTTGCGCTTGTTCTTGTCATCATTTTTGCAGGGCTATTTGGCACTTTTGTTCCACTTATGCTAGACAAATACAAAATTGATCCTGCATTGGCAACAGGACCATTTATTACCACAATGAACGACATTGTAGGTCTGTTTATATACTTCGGCATTGGCCACTTAATGTATATCTGGTTATAAAGTGACTCGTAAAACTTGAAAAGATGAAACCCAAAGTAATTTTTATCGATTCGGTTCACCCTATTTTATTTGAACGACTAGAACAAAACGGTTATGAATGCCATTGGAGAAATGACCTGAATCGTCCTGAAATTCTAAGCATCCTTCCAAATTATGTTGGTGCTATTATCCGTTCGAAATTCATATTTGACGAAGAGGTTTTTGAAAAAGCAACTCAGTTAAAGTGGATTGCTCGATCTGGAGCAGGAATGGAAAATATTGATGCACAAATCGCTAACGAAAAGAATATTCAACTATTCAACTCTCCAGAAGGCAATAGAGATGCAGTGGCGGAGCATTGTTTAGGAATGATATTAAGTTTATTTAACCAGCTGAAACGTTCAGATAATGAAGTGCGAAATGCACAATGGAACCGAGAAAAAAATAGAGGATTAGAGCTTAAAGGGAAGACTTTCGGAATTTTAGGATACGGCTTTATGGGACAAGCTTTAGCCGAAAGGCTAGCAGGTTTTGGAGTAAAAACTATTGCCCACGATAAGTACAAAGCCAACTTTTCAAATGACCTTGTAACTGAAGTTGGTTTGAATAGGTTTTTTCGGGAAACAGATATTTTGAGTATACATCTTCCACTCACAGAAGAAACTACCTTCATCGTTAACGAATCCATGTTGAATAAATTTGAGAATAAAATTTACCTGATTAACACCGCTCGAGGTAAAAATGTAAAAACTTCGGCATTGGTAAATGCCTTAAAATCGGGTAAAGTATTGGGCGCCTGTCTAGATGTATTAGAGTATGAGAAAACCTCTTTTGAAGATTTAAAAAAAGAAGACCTTCCTGCAGAATTTCAATATCTCACAACATCTGAAAACGTAATACTCACTCCTCATGTTGCAGGTTGGACACAGCAGTCTTACTTCAAACTAAGTAGTGTTTTGGCAGACAAAATACTACAGTTATAATACCCTCTAATCCCCCGCAAGAACCTTTCGGTTGTCGTACATCAAATTATACAATCGCGTTCGCAAAATATCGCCCATAGATTCACATTCTAAAAATGTTTCATCGTTGAAATGAAGGGCCAATTCTTGCTTCAATTGATCCACTTTTTCGGGCGGACTAATCGTATCATTATCTAAGCAATCCGATAAATCTTTCAGTCTATAACGTGAAACTCGAATTCGGTTTGCAATCATTACTCTTTCCTCTTTCTGATATTGTCGTATTGTTTTTGGGTCAAGTAAATTTGAAACAAACTCTACAATTGGGTTATTATCTTTAAAGTATTGTGGCAAATACATGGTTTTGTTCCCTTCGTACGTTTGCTGGTCAAAATCAATGGCCCGAATACGGTACTGAATGGCATCAAAATCTGGAGTAACATCTACCACGTAATTGTAAGAACGCATATCACCCAACAAACGTACAAAGCAACGCTCGTTAAACTTCACAAACTCCTTTGCTAACCTAATCTTATTCAGCTGTGGATCTTCCAACCAACTATTGATAAATACATCTCCCGGTATTCCCGCGATGTGGTCCTCGACAATGGTATTTCCATCCACAATGTAAAAAATTCTATTTGGCGAAAGAATGTGCTCTAATTCCAACCCGTAAACACGAGAAGCATCTGCTTTCTTCACATAGAAATAATCGTAATTATCATTAAATCTATTGGTTACTCGAATTCTAAAAGGTTTTGAATTCCCAAAAGGACAAAAATCAATACGGTTAACATACAAATGTTCCGTCACCTCGGTATCTCCTTCAGTTTTCAATAAAGCATAAACCCTACAAAGCCCATCATGTATCTCATCCATATCGCTTTGGCTATAAAATACCGTCTCCCACATAGTGTCCTTCCCTGCATCGTCGTACAAAGAGATTGCATTCTCATAATGGTTCAAATCCTCGTATTTAATTGGCAATGAAATTTCTCTTGAATACTCTTCCAAATACTGCCTTAGATGCTCTTTTATAGGATAGTGTATTTTCTTCTTAGAAATATCATTCATACTGTTAAGGTAAACATATTTCGGTTAAAAAATCTTCAAAATCGTATGGTTTCTTGTAATGCCGGTCGGTGTAAGTACTCACCATTATTTTTATCAACTCCGTTTGTTCTCCCTTAATTCTGTGCTCAATAGATACATTTCCAAACAATTGCTCAAACGGAATTTCTCTTCGAAACTTTAACGATGGTTTAAAAAAGTATTCTTCGTTAATTTTTAAGACTCCTTTTTCTTCCACCACTTCTCTTACTGCATTATTTGGAACATACTGCATCGCCCTTAACTTTTGAGCAAATAAATGAACCAAAAATCGATAGTCCTCTGTTTCCCAAGGTTGCTCTGATCGAAAATATAGACCATTGGAATTCTTCGATTCATGGAAGTACAAATTAACTCCAGAGTCAGAATTTACTTGCCTCGCAGTCATGCACTCCTTCAAATAATCTAAAAGCCCTTTGTGCATACCTTTTCCAAGCCAAGTATCAAAATCGTTTTCGAAAATCTTAGTGGTAACTATGGCTTCTCGGATTATTACCTCCGAACCTTGAACTTGTTCTTCCTCTTTTTCAGGAAGAAGGTTTCCTAACATGTCATTTAAAAATCTCATTGCGTATTCCTACAACAAAAAAACAAAGAATAAGTTGATTTTCGTAAAATTTGAATGCTATCACTTATATTTGAGCAAAAGAATAAAACAACATGGCTAAAAAGAAAAAAATCATCAACAAAGAGGCAGAAAAATTTCTTTTTAAATACCTAAACAATACCTCCCCTACCGGTTATGAAGCAGAAGGTCAGAAAATTTGGTTAGAATACATAAAGCCTTATGTTGACGAGCATTTTGTAGACACGTATGGAACAGCTGTTGCAGTTATAAACCCTGAGGCTAAGTACAAAGTTGTAATTGAGGCGCATGCTGATGAAATTTCTTGGTACGTACACTATATCACTAAAGATGGATTCATTTACGTTCGTAGAAACGGAGGCTCTGACCACATGATTGCTCCTTCTAAAAGGGTAAATATTCATACCAAGATAGGATTTGTAAAAGCCATTTTTGGATGGCCTGCTATTCATACCAGAGGAGCCGGTTCAAGCAAACCTGAAGATACTCCAAAAATGAGTAACATCTTTTTAGATTGCGGTTGTAGTTCAAAGGAAGAAGTTGAAAAATTAGGAATCCACGTAGGTTGCGTAATAACTTACGAAGACGAACTAATGGTACTCAACAAAAAATACTATGTTGGTCGGGCTTTAGATAACCGAATTGGTGGTTTCATGATTGCCGAAGTTGCACGAATGTTGAAGGAGAATAAAAAGAAATTGCCTTTCGGATTATACATAACTAATGCCGTGCAGGAGGAAGTTGGTTTGAGAGGTGCACAGATGATTGTGGAACGAATTAAACCTGACGTTGCCATTGTAACCGATGTTTGTCATGACACGCAAACACCAATGATTAATAAAATTGAACAAGGTGATTTTGTAGCTGGCAACGGCCCCGTCATTGCTTATGGACCTGCTGTGCAAAATAATTTGCGCGAATTAATCATTGATACTGCTGACCAGCATAAAATTAAGTTTCAACGCTACGCAGCAAGTAGGGTAACAGGAACTGATACCGATGCATTTGCTTATGCTACCGGTGGAGTTGCTTCTGCATTAATATCATTGCCCATTCGGTACATGCACACCACAGTTGAAATGACGCATAAAGACGATGTTGAAAATGTTATTCAATTGATTTATGAAACCTTGCTTAACATTAAAGACAATCATGATTTTAGTTATTTGAAGTAAGGGGAATAAAAGATCCTTGTGAAAAAACTACTTCTCCCTTTAGCTTCTGCTTTCTTAGTCTATCAGTTATATCAATTGTTATGGGCACTTTGGAATAACCCTCGAGAAGATTTTCACATGGCTATGGACTTATTTTTCGCTTTTTTAATAGCTCTTTTTGGCACTGGAATTTTTGCTTTTGTAGGATTTGCTTTTCCAACGAGTAGACTAATTGGTAGTTCATATTATCGCTTAAAAAACACTAAACGGCTGCAATTCTGGTATAGAACTTTGGGCGTACTGTATTTCAAAAAGTTATTGATGTTGTTTTTCTGGGGAAGCAAAAAAAATCGAAAAAAGTACTTTAACGGCACCCGCACTGGCATTGAGAATTTCATTTATCAAACTCATCAGTCAGAATTTGGCCATTTGGGTGCATTGGTATTGGTATTCATTGCAAATGTGTTCACCTTGCTAAAAGGGCATTACGCAATTTCCATTTTTTTATTCGTTATCAATATAGTTGGCAATTTATATCCTATTCTTTTACAACGACACCACCGTATTCGTTTAGAAAATTTTATTCGTACATGAAAAATTTACTTACAAAAATTATTATTCTGCTATTTATTGCAGTACAAAGTTCTTGCTACCTCAAGCCTTTTATAAAGTATAGCTGGAATAAAGATGGTTTTAAAAAATTTAGCAAAAAAGAGAAACTAGCAGGGAATAATGAAAATCCGCACAGAGCGTACAAAATAAACCGCTACGATTGGAAGGTAGAGATATTTCCAAAAAAGCAGAAAATAGCTGGTAAAATGAAAATTACTTTCACTCCCTCCATTCGACAAGATACTTTTATGTTCGACCTTCAAAAAAGGATGAAAGTTGAATCGTTTACCTGCAACATGCCGGATGCTATACTAAAACACCAAGGAGATTTCTTATACGTATCCTTTCCTTCTGACCGCGATTTTGTAAGCAGAATTAGTTTGGACATAAAGTACAAGGGAAAACCAGTTAAAATGATGGGCGAAGGTCCAATACAGTGGAAAAAAGACGATAAGGGCAGGCATTGGATTTCCTCCATAACAGAAGGAGTTGGGCCACACTTTATGATGCCGTGCAATATACTTTTAGGAACTGAACCTGATACTACATCAATATCTGTTACTGTTCCTTCTAACTTAACGGTGACGGCAAATGGTCAGTTGACTGAAGTTATCGAAACTAAAAACAAAAAGACCTTTAAGCATTTGGTTACAAACCCGATAAACATTTACAATATATCTTTTAACGCTGGGCATTTTATAAAGTTAGAGAAACCATATACAGATGTTAATGGAATAGACCGAACCATAGAATGTTTTGTGATGGATTACCGAAAAGAAGTTGCCAATGAATATTACAATCAGGCGCCTATTATCATGAAAGAATTTGAGCAATTATTTGGAGTCTTCCCATGGTGGAATGACGGTTGTCGTTTTGTTGAATCAACTTTTGCAGCTATGGAACACCAAAGTTGCATTGCCATGGGAGATGAGTATTACAAAGATTGGAAAGACACCATTAATACCACCTTGGTGCACGAATTGGCGCACGAATGGTGGGGAAATAATGTTACCGGAAAAGATTATTGCGACATTTGGATTCACGAAGGAATGGCTACATATTCGGAGGCATTATTTTTAGAAAAATTCTTGGGAAAAGAGGATTACTACGAGCGAATGAGTAGAATGGTGCGTTCAACTTACAACAGAATTCCGATTCACAAACAATGCGGTGTGGTATATAATAGCTGGACCAACGGTGCCGACCAAGACATTTACGACAAAGGGGCATTAATGATGAATTCCCTGCGGGTTTTAGTGAACGATGATGAGCTATTTTTAAGTGCATTAAGACAAATTCAGGTTGACTTTTCCGTTCAAAACGTATCCAGCGAAGAAATGGTTAGCAAACTGAATGAATTACTTTTAGATGATTACTCGCCGATGCTAAATTGGTATTTGGATGAAGCAAAACCGCCACAACTTGAAATAAAATTAGATAAGAGAAAAGGAAAGCTCTACTACAGGTGGGTGAAAGAAATTCCATTGATGATGCGTCAAGAATTATTGCTCATAATGAATGAAGAAGAAATCAGTATCAACCCTACTACCGAATTTCAAACCATAGATGTAGTTTCCGGTCAAAATTTAAAATTATCAATTGAACGTGGCATATATTACCAACTGAAAATTTTGGAAATCATAGAATAGTTCTTTAATCAACTAATCCAGATTGAATTGCATATTTCACCAGTCCACTTACTCCTCTAACTTGTAGTTTGCTAATCAAATTTTTCCGATGCGACTCTACGGTATGGTGACTGATGAATAATTTTTCGGCAATTTCATTGGTCGTGAATTCTTGAGCTATTAATTCCAAAACATCTTTTTCACGACTTGTCAACTCAACGTTGTGTAACTTTTTTGTCACTGCCTTTTTCTTCTGCATACTTTCCATGATGCTTTTTGTTACCGCAGCGCTGTAATAATTATCTCCTTTCACTACAGCATTAATTGCTTCATAAAGTTCTTCTTTGCCCGTATTCTTTAAAATATAGCCATGAGCTCCTGCTTTTAACAATTTCTCAATGTACTCCTTACTGTCATGCATAGTCAGCATAAGGACTTTCAACTCCGGATATTTTTCCAATACCAATTTAGTTGCTTCAATGCCATCCATTATTGGCATGTTAATGTCCATTAAAATAACATTGGCTTCAGCTTTTGAAAGGCAATCGATTAATTCAATTCCATCATTTGCTTCACCAACTATCTCTATGTCTTCAAAACCTTCAATTAGAGCCTTTACTCCATCTACAAATATTTGATGATCGTCGACTACAACAACTCTTATCATACGATTGAATTTAATGGAATTTCAATTATCGTGGTTACTCCTCTTCCAACTTTAGTATCAATATGCAGTGTTCCTTTCAATTTTGTTACCCTCATTTCTAAATTATTCAGCCCCATTCCTCCTTTCAATTTTGCTTCTTGAAGATCAAATCCAATTCCATCATCTTCTATCATAATAGATAAATCATCTTCATTGCGATTTAATTGTAAAGTCAAATTTTTGGCTTTTGCATATTTCAAGGTATTGTTAAACACTTCTTGCACCATTCTATAAACCCCAACCTCAACTTTTAATTTCAACGAACCAGATTCAATTCCAAAAGCTTGCATGGTACATTTTATCTTTCCCGAATCGTCAATGCTCTCGCACAGTTCTTCCAACGCTCTGTACAATCCAAAATTGGCCACCATACCAGTTCCTAAGTTGTGTGACACTCTTCGAACCTCAACACAGGCTTCGTCCAATAAATAATTGGCCTTTTCATATTGTTTTTTGCTCTCCTTTTGATTTTGATCAATCTTACTATCTAGCGCAGAAAACAATAACTTAACAGTAGAAAGCATGCTCCCTAAACGATCATGTAAATCTGTTGCAATGCGCATTCGTTCCTCTTCTTGACCTTCTAGCATGGCATTGTAGGTTTTAATTTCTTGTTCATCTAACAGGCTTTCTATTTTTTGACCTGCAATAAATTCGTTTTTCTTCGCTATTTTCTTTCGCTGCAGGTACAAGAAACTTAACGTTACAACCCCTAATAACAATGAAACTGCTACGGCAAACAATAAATTACGCTGCGCCTCCTTTGTTTTATTTTCCTGGTTTAACATAGTAATTTCTTGTTCCTTCTTTTCGGTTTCATACTTGGTTTGCATTTCGGCAATGCTGGAGATTTTTTCAATATTTAAAAGGCTGTCGCTAAATGCGAAATGCTTCTGTTGACTTTCAAAAGCTAATTTGTAATTATTCAATGAGGCATATGCAATTGACAACTCCTTATAACTATCACTCAACTGTTTAATATCTCCAACTTGCTTACCAAGTACGATCGATTTCTTATAAAAAATAATTGCGCTATCTAGGTTATTCGAATTGGTGAATGTTATTCCTAAATTGTAATTAGTTATTGCCATTTTTCTTTTAGACCCTAATTCAGAATAAGATTTTAAGGCGTTCTTGTAAAAACCAATTGCCAGTTTAAATTTTCCCAGTTTGTCATAACACACTGCTATGTTATTATAGGTATTTGAAAAGTCAGTCTCACTTAATAAGTCATCCAGTAATTCGGCGACTTTTAAATAGTTCGTTAAAGCTTTTTGATAGTTGCTTCCATGGAAATAATATTTACCAAATCCATCATAGCAGTTTGCCAAAGAGGCAGAATCATTTATTCGTTCAGCAATTAAAAACGACTTATCATAATACTCTTTTGCCGCCCTGGGCTGGTTGTAATCGACTAGATTATGTGCCAACTCTAAATAACTTCTTACTAAAAGAATGGAATCATCTAACTCCTCAACTAATCGAACAGATCTGTACAAAACAGAGAATGCCGAATCTACTTTCCCATTGTTCTTATATATAAACCCTACAAGCCTCATTATATCAGCTGCGCCTGACTTATTCCCTAGAACTACTCTAATCTGGTAGGCTTTAGTAAGGTAAAATAATGCTGAATCACTCTCTCCTTTTATATTAAATATTGATCCAATCCTAACATAAGCATATCCAACTCCAGCTGTATAATCAATCTCTCTTGACTCCTTCAAGACTTCGTAGGCTAGACTCAGAGCGGAATCAACATTGGTTCCTTGTAACTCTATAGCCTTATCCACTTTTGATAGAATGGACTCTTGAACACTATTTACAGCAAGAACCCTTAGAGTGCTGGTTAAGCCAATAATGATTAATGTGAACAGAAATTTCTTTAACATCTAACTCATATTAAATGTTGTCGGCGCTGGAGTTGTATAACTCACGTTTGCCGTCTGATCAACTAATGTTAGGGTATCAAACTGATTTTTTTCCGTAGAAATATAAGCAACTGATTCTATAGCACCAGGGTCTGGTTCGAAAGCAGATTCGGGCACTTGAATATATCCACATGCAAGTGTTTTGGTTTCATAAGTTAATTGTAATAATGACCCATTGTTTTCATTTGTAGTTGCAATTACAAATATGAAGTAATACTTTGTCTTTTTTCCAGAATTCGTCACATCATACTCTAGTACTAACCATCTTGGATCATTCACAGTTGGTAAAGTTGAATCTTCGCTTAATTGAGGTTTCCTTGCAGGTCTCACAATTGGTGTATTTGTTATAACAGTTCCTGTTCTTGTATCTTTCCCATTTTTTGTATTTGTAACACATATTTTTAATGGGTTCCCTGACGTTATCACTGCACCTTCAGGCAGAAAAACGGCCAATAAATAACATCCCTTGATCGCTCCATCTTTTGGATTATCTTTTGTATAAGTATACGTGTAGTTTATCGTATTTGTATCATTATCAAATGTGTAATTTGGATTTATACTTAAGCCTTTTGCCTCATATAACTCTACTATACCTACAACGTACATCAAATCTGAATCCGATGCTGATTGAATATATTGAGAACCTATTTTTAATGGTTTTGTGTAATTAGTTGCCATAATTTTGTTTTTAAAAGTTAGTAGTTAAAAATGAATTCGTTATCAAACATATTGTATATAATCTACTTTACAAAAAGATTTGAATAATTATTCTCCAGTTTTTGGCTTTCCAAAGTCGCTATAGTTGATCCATCCATAAAAACCAGGGTAATTTTATAAGATGTGTTTTCTTGAAGTTCTTCCAGGTCTTCGAAAGAATAATTTACTTTAGTATAGGTAGAACTGCCTGCTTTTTGAGTTCCTAGCATTTTATATTCCCCCCCATCAATTGATTTCTCAACTAAATAATAGCTTGTATTAATTTCTCGGTTGGATTCCCACTTTAGGATATTAATTCCGTCTTCACTCTCAATTTTTAGATTCACTTGATTGGAGTTATTTTGAGAAAAAGTTAAAGTGCTAATTGTAATAAATAAGATTGTGGCTAAAGTTTTCATATTGTTTGGTTTTTGTTTTGAATTATTGAACACCGCAAATATTCTCCTTCACCAAGTTTTATATGTAACTGCTTTCAGTGAAAAACGCTTCTCCCTGATTTCAGGGATATGATAATTTGAGTTCAAGTTGGGGTAATTATTATTCTTAATACGATTCCATCAAATACCATATTTTTGCAACGCACTTAGTTTATTCCTATTGCTACCGTCATTTTATGAGCATCACTCTCCTTTCTTCTCCGCTTCAAGGTTTTACTGATTTTCGTTTTCGAAATGCTTTTCAAAAATATTTTGGAGGAATTGATACGTTCTACTCTCCGTATATTCGATTGAACGGAAAGTTTGTAATAAAACCAGCTTATGATCGAGACTTGTTATTGAAAAACAATGACACGTTAACAGTCATTCCTCAAATTATGACCAACGATATGGAGGAGTTTTTGTTTGTTGCGAAGTATGTAAAATCTCTTGGATACAACGAACTGAACTGGAATTTAGGTTGCCCCTACCCCATGGTTACCAATCGAGGAATGGGTTCGGGATTAATCTGCCAGCCAGAAAAGATAGACCAAATTCTAGATAGAGTTCATTCAGAAACTGACCTTGTCGTTTCCATGAAAATGAGAATGGGCTATGACAACCCTGAAGAAATTCTAGATGTATTCCCAATTTTAGAAAAGTACCCGATAAAAAACATTGCTATTCATGCACGAATTGGCAAGCAGTTATACAAAGGCGGAGTAGATTTAGAATCCTTTCAACGGTGTCTAGACAATACTAACCACAAAATATATTACAATGGTGACATCACCACTGTTGCAGGTTTTAAAGAAATGCAAGAGCGTTTCCCCACCATTGATCATTGGATGATTGGCAGAGGTTTAATTGCCGATCCTTTTCTGCCAAACATGATTAAAAATCAACAAACAGCTGTCTCTTATACACATCTGACGCTG
>OJDV01000620.1_pt1 | contig 12174 bp, 11 predicted proteins | sample 1592911 | NCBI WGS metagenome assembly OJDV01 (sample SAMN05416860, study PRJEB24817) | seawater metagenome | isolation source: Sea water | place: Canada:Atlantic | collected 2013-11 | reverse complement strand
CTCATATGATTTATGTTACTGATGGAAAAGGTGATGTTTTATTGGCCAATGAGGCCGCCAGTAAATATTTTGGAATGACAATTAAAGAATTTGAGCAGAGTAACATCAATCAACTCAGTACTGAGTATAAGCGATACAGAAAACTAATCGGAGATGATTCAAACGAAGAAAATGGTGGGGCATCTAATATTGAGGTCACAGGGCGTGATTCAGAAGGATCTCAACATGCCTTGTATTTGTCCAAAAAACCCTATGCTGGTAGCAGTAACTTTGAAAAATCGACGGTTACTGTTGCAGTTGATATCACTGACATTAAAGATTTTGAAGAAAAGATTAAATTTATGGATCAGCATGATTCATTGACCCAATTACCGAATAGAATACTACTTAAAGACCGAATTAATCATTCTCTGGCACTTTCAAAAATGCACAGCCACAATGGTGCAATCTTAATTATAGGATTGGATGATTTTAAAAACATTAATGATTCTCAAGGGCATAAAACTGGTGATCTCTTAATCAAGGAAGTGGCAAAAAGATTGGAAAAAAATATTCGCATTGGTGATACTCTTGCTAGACTTGGTGGAGATGAGTTTATTGTAGAGTTATCTGAACTTAAAAAGGATTATGATCAAGCATTAAAACAGTCCCAATCGATGTCGCAGTTAATTCTAGAAATAATATCGCAACCCTATCATATTGGTAAAGACCTGTTTCATATGACTGCAAGCATAGGTGTTGTTATGTACCCGAAAGATGGAGACAATCAAGATTTATTGCTGCAAAGAGCCGACACAGCCATGCACAAAGCCAAAGAAGAGGGCAGAAATCGAATTCAATATTTCGAAAAAGAATTAGAAAAAACAGTAATAGACAAACACATATTAGAAAAAGATTTAAGGGTTGCCATTGCTGAGAACCAATTCTTTATTAGTTTGCAACCTGTATTACATGGGATTAATAATGAGGTCGTTGGTTCTGAAGCACTTATAAGATGGAATCACCCAATTAAAGGCATTATTTATCCCAATGATTTTATTGAAATGGCCGAAAATAAAAACATGATAATTGGTATTGGTGATTGGGTGCTTGAAAATGTTTGTCAACAGATTCAACAATGGGTTGATCAAGGCATGAAAAATTTCTTTATAGCTGTTAATGTCTCAGTGAAACAAATCCAAGAAGAAAAATTTTATGAAAAATTAGAAAGGTTGATTCAAAGATATAAAATTCCTGCCAATTATCTTGAAATAGAAGTCACTGAATCTGTCTTGATGGATAAAACAGACTTAACCATAAGTATATTCAAAAAATTAAAATTGTTAGGCGTTAAAATTTCATTGGATGATTTTGGTACTGGATACGCATCTTTTAACTATCTGATGAACTTTCCGCTGGATAAAATTAAAATAGATCAGTCATTTGTCAAAAAATTACCAGGTGACCCCAACAGCATCACCATTGTTTCTACAATATTAAGGATGTCTCGTGAGATGGGAATGGATGTGGTGGCCGAAGGCATAGAAAACAAACAACAATACAATTTCCTAAAATCTAAATCCTGTCAATATTATCAAGGATACTATTTCCATAGGCCCTTAAGTATAGAAAAGATGCAAAAACTTTTCTAGATAACATGAAACACAGATAGAAAAGAGTTAAGATACTTTTCCAATTTCAAAGGAGAAAAATAATGATAACAAAAGACGAAATTGTCACAAACTGGTTACCTCGCTACACAGGCACAGCCCTCGAAGATTTTGGAAAATATATATTACTTACAAATTTTTCAGATTATGTTTATAGATTCTGTGAACAAACTGGTGCAGAAATACAAGGTGAAGACCGTCCAATGAGTAATGCAACGTTTGGTGGTGTCACTATTATTAATTTTGGCATGGGTTCTGCCAATGCTGCCACAGTGATGGATTTACTCAGCGCCATCGATCCAAAAGCAGTCTTATTTTTAGGAAAATGTGGCGGCCTAAAAAAGAAGAATAACATAGGTGATTTAATATTACCATTGGCAGGCATCCGAGGAGAAGGAACATCCAATGATTATTTACCCCCAGAAGTACCTGCACTACCAGCCTTTAAATTACAAAGAGCGGTGTCATCAACCATAGCCAATTATGATAAAGACTATTGGACTGGAACAGTTTTCACAACCAATCGACGTGTTTGGGAACACGATGAAAAATTTAAAAAATACCTTAGAAAATGCAGAGCCATGGCAATCGACATGGAGACAGCAACAATATTCTCTACAGGTTTTGCCAATGAAATTCCTGTAGGCGCATTGTTATTGGTAACAGACCAACCAATGATACCTGAAGGTGTAAAAACAGAAAAAAGTGACACCAGCGTTTCAGCCAACTATGTGACAGATCACATCAAAATTGGCATAGATGCTTTAAAAGAAATTAAAAATGATGGGTCATCTATGCGCCATTTGAAATTTGAAGGATGGGATTAATAGAAAGTTATTTGATTTTTTCTAAATCACCTTGACTCTATAGTATACTTTAGGGTTTATAATGGGTTTTTTTAAATAGAAACTCCAATGAAAATAGGTGATTTAGCCACAGAAGTTGGCATTGATATACAAACCTTGAGGTATTACGAAACTCAAGGCCTGTTGGATGAACCTCAGCGATTACAAAACGGATACAGAGATTATCCCGATAAAGCCATTGCCAGTTTAATGTTTATAAAAAAAGCAAAACTGGTTGGTTTTACATTGAAAGAAATTAAAGACTTATTGGCCATTCAAGTCACAAAGGATGAACATACCTGTCAAGAAGTAAAAAAATTCACCCAAATTAAGTTGGATGAAATTTCAAAAAAGATCAAAGAATTAACCCACATCAAATCGGCATTAAAAAAAATTCACACTTCTTGTTGTGGTGGTGATGAAACAGCTGCACATTGTTCCATACTATCGGCATTGGAGAGTTAAATGATTGAATTTCTCAATACAACTTATGTCATGGCATTAGACGCTTCTTTTTGGTTAGTAATTGGTTTGTTTATCGGTGGATTATTTAAAACCTTAATACCCACTGCCTTTTTACAAAAACATTTGAGTCATGATGGTTTTGGATCGATAGTTAAAGCTGCCATTTTAGGAGCGCCTTTACCCTTATGTTCTTGTGGCGTTATTCCTGCTGCCATGGGTTTACGCAAAGCAGGGGCATCAAAATCTGCGACCACATCTTTTTTAGTATCAACTCCAGAAACTGGGGTAGATTCAGTGTTTATCACCTATGCGATGATGGGGCCTTTTATGGCCATTGTCCGTCCAATTATTGCGTTAACATCAGCGATAACAGCAGGAACATTGGTCAATTTTTTTGATACAGATGACGAAAAAATTGAAGATGAAGCCACTAAAAATAAAACTAAAGATAATTCATCTTGTTGTGCCAAAAAAGAAGTAACAGAACCTGTTCAAACCAGTTGTTGTGATTCTAAATCCGAGGAACAACAAACAATCAATGAAACAGAAGAATCGTGTTGTACAACGGATGAAAAAGAAATCAGTACATTACATAAAGTTTGGAATGGTGTGAGTTATGCCTTTACAAATTTATTAGATGAAATTATTTTTTGGTTGGTCATTGGGTTGATTTTTGCAGCCATGGTTCAGACATTTGTTTCCAATGAATTCTTGCTAGAATATGGGACAGGTTGGACGGGAATGTTGGTGATGTTAGTTGTGGGGATCCCAATGTATGTTTGCGCCACAGCCTCTACACCTCTGGCTGCTGGCTTTCTATTGGCAGGAATTTCACCTGGTGCAGTTATCGTGTTTTTAATGGCAGGACCTGCAACCAATATGGCAACATTGGGCATTATTACTCAACAAATGGGTAAGCGTACAATGGTATTGTATTTAATCGGAATCATGTCAATTGCATTAAGCAGTGGTTTTCTGGTTAATTGGTTGGTATCTCATTGGAGTATTGATATAGATCAACACCTAAGTATGCAACACAGCCATATACCCATGTGGTTACAAGGATTGTCTTTATTATTGTTATTAGGCTTGTCTTTAAGAAAGTTTTTTAATGGCAAAGAACTTAAAAAACTCAAGCCTATTTAATAGCTATGATGGCATCCATTTCTATCATGGCGTTTTTAGGCAAACCTGCCACTTCTATCGCTGCTCTGGCAGGATAAGGTTGGGCAAAGTACTCGGCCATGATTTCATTGATGGTGGCAAAATTAGATAAATCTTGAACAAAGATATTGAGTTTAAGTGTGTTTTGTAAACTGGTGTTGGCTGCTATCGCAATCGATTGAAGGTTTCTAAACACTTGGTGTGTTTGTTTTCGAAAATCATCTTCTAACATTTTATCTGTTTGTGGATCTATCGGGATTTGCCCAGATGTATACAAAACGCCATTGTGAACCACCGCTTGTGAGTAAGTGCCTATGGCAGATGGTGCATTTTCTGTATCAATGATTTTTTTCATTTAAATTCCTTTCTAGAAGCTTTTAACACTTCGGGTAATTGTCTAAGTTTATATAAAATGTTATCAAGTTTTTGAGTATTTGCAATGCTTAAATGGAATTCTAAACCAGAATAGTTGCCATCACGGTCTACTTGTTCGAATCTTTCTATGTTTCCATGGTTCTCAGCGACAACACTGGCAAGTTTTGCCAGTACACCTTGTTTATTAATAACATCCATTTGCAGTGTGGTTTGGAACATCATGTCATTTTCTAAATCCCAATTCATAACAACCATACGTTCAGGGTGTTTTTCTAGTTCATCAAGATTAGCGCAATTTTTTCTGTGTACTACTATGCCTTTAGATGGGCTTAAATACCCAGTAATTTCATCGTCGACTATGGGTTCACAACAATGTGGGTAATTAATAATAGAGCCTTCCTTACCAGTGATTGAAAAGGCCTCTTTGGGTGAATATGCTTTATCAATTCCACGTTGTTTCATGAGAGGCAGTAATTTTTTTGCCGCAATTGATGGCAATAATTCACCGAATGCAAATGATTTTAACAGTTCATCCATGTTGTCTTTTTTGTAATACTTTAATACCCTTTTGATTGATCGTTTATCAATCGAATCGAATGAGTATCCATAGGTGTCTAATGCTCTGTCAATCATTTTATGCCCAACAAATACTGCATCTTCTTGTTTTATCTGTTTTAGTGCGTGACGAATTGCTGTCCTGGCTTTACTGGTTGTTACTAATTGTAACCATTCTGCTTTTGGGCTGGCGCTTTGATCTGTGGTAATTAAAACTGTTTGTCCAGTTTCTAATTTTTGTTTCAGGGAAGCAGGTTTGTCATTAACTTTGGCAGAGACTGCATGTTTACCAACTTTAGAATGAATCGCAAAAGCAAAATCTAGTACAGTGGAGTTCAATGGTAATTGAATAATTTTTCCTCTGGGAGTAAAAACATAAATTTCATCTGTGAGCAAATCACGTTTCATGTTTTCATAAAACTCTATTGAACTGCCTGTTTCTTTTTGTATGTTTAATAACCCACCAAGCCAGTTTCGTGCCAAAGTTAAACGGGTATTAACATCTGAATCTTTACTTTTATACATCCAATGAGCTGCGACACCAGATTCACAAACGACATCCATTTCAACAGTTCTGATTTGAATTTCAATCGCCAGGCCAAATGGTCCAGTAACCAAGGTATGTATCGATTGGTAACCATTGGTTTTAGGAACGGCAATATAATCCTTAAAACTGTTCTCTCTGGGTGCATATAGACCATGTATAACACCCAATGCAATATAACATTCTTGTACGGACTTAACGATTACTCGGATTCCAAAGACATCGTGAATTTGATCAAAACTCAAGTCCTTGGTCTTTTGTTTATTGTAAACACTGTACAAAGATTTTTGTCTGCCATCAACTTCGGCGGTTAAATTTGAATGCAGCAAGGCTTTAACGATTTTTTTGCGAATCTTATTAATGGCTTCCTTTCTGTTGCCAGACAATTTGTTTATGTTGTTTTCAATCTTTTCTGCAACATTCGGTAATAAGGCATGAAAGGCATGGTCTTGCATTTCATTTTGGATCTTTTTAAGTCCCAATCTTTCAGCAATAGGAGCAAACACATCCAATGTTTCTCTGGCGATGCGTTTGCGACTGGACTCACTCATGGCGCTGATGGTGCGCATGTTGTGTAATCGATCAGCCAGTTTAATGATAATGACACGAACATCTTCTGCCATGGCAAACAGCATTTTTACAAAGCTTTCAGCTTGCGCTTCATGTAAATTTCTAAATTTAAGCTTATCTAGTTTGGTTACGGCTTGAACCAGATACGCCACAGTTTTGTTGAACTCTTTTCTTAAATCATTCTCGCTAACTTCAGTGTCTTCAATGGTGTCATGTAAAACTGCCGCACACAATGTGTTGATGTCAAAATTTAACTCAGCTAATATTGTTGCCACAGTTAATGGGTGGGTTATATAGGGTTCACCTGATTTTCGAAATTGAGTTTTGTGTGCTTCAGCGCCATAATGAAAGGATTTCTTTAATAAATCTTGTTCATTCTGGTTGAGATATGTTCTGGTTAGGTTGGTTAAAGACTGGTAGGCAGAAACTACAGCTTTGTGTTGGAGAATTGCCGTGACATCTGTATCTGTCACGGCTTAATCATTTTTGTGTGGGAAAAATAATTCATTGTGTTTCTATATTAGAATTGGTCTTACATCATTTGAGAATCTTGCTCTTCAGCTGCAGCATTCCATTCGTCCAATTCTTTCGTGCGTTTTTCTTCGAGCTCTAATTCTAGTAATTTTTCTTCAGTCATCAAACCCGCAGCAATTTCGCGTAATGCCAATACTGTAGGTTTATCATTTTCTTCTTCAACCATCGGAGTTTGACCATTTGCAATTAAGCGTGCGCGTTTGGATGCCAATTGCACCAATGCAAAGCGATTTTCAACGTGTTCTAAACAATCTTCAACTGTAACTCTTGCCATTATGTTTTCCTGTTTCTGTTCATTCAATAAAGCGACCGCGTATAATAACAAATATTTATTATAAACTGTAATTATCTCAACGATTTTAAGGTGTTTTTGTAGTTTTGCACGATGTTTTGATTAAATTGAGCTATTTTACTTCCTTTGGCATAAGTATCCGTTCCAATAAAATTATTAGCAAATATCAAAGAATCCAAACACAATGCACCATTTAGGCTGGTTAATATGGGGTTTTGTGTATCTAAGCTTATCCAATTCGCCATTTGACCAACCTTTAATCCAGCAACAGGCAGTTGACAAACTTTGGCTCCTCCTGAAACAGAATCACTCCACAAAAGAGTACCCACATTTTGTGTTTGTTGGGTGCTGGCAATAACGCGCTGTTGTCTTATCAACCTTTGTGAATATTCTAAAATTTGCATTTCTTGAAAAGGATTAATTAAAATGTGACTATCAGATCCAATGGCGTAACTCCCATTTTCTTGAATAAACTCTTTTAAGGGAAACACGCCATCGCCAAGATTGGCCTCGGTCATGGGGCACAATCCAGCTATGGTTTTTGATTGTGAAATCATTTTAATTTCGTCATCATTTAAATGCGTTGCATGGACCAAACACCAGTTTTCATTAACATCAAAATTTTCAAATAATAATTCCACAGGCCGTTTTCCAGTGTGTTTCAAAACTTGTTGTATTTCAGCCTCTTGTTCTGCGATGTGTATGTGAATCGGTTGCCCATTATTGAGCGCATTTAAAACAGTTTTCATTTTTTCGAGAGATACTGCACGCAGTGAATGAAAACAAATCCCCATATTTTGTTCAGGAAATAACCGCTTCTCTAGAGACTGATACAGGCTGATATATTCATCAGTAGACATTTTAAAGCGTTGTTGTAATTCTGATAAAGGCGATCCATCGATATGTGCCTGAGTATACAGGACAGGCAAAAGTGTCAATTGAATACCAACATCATGGGCGGCATTAATAACTGCCAGTGACATGCTTTCACAATTTTGTTTATCTGTTAAATCTCGATGAATATAATGAAATTCACACACAGATGAATAGCCAGCTTCAAGCATCTCAGAATAGCAATAACGTGCTATGTGATAGAGCTGTTCAGCACTAATTTGATTGGCTGTTTTGTACATCAAATCACGCCAAGACCAAAAACTATCATTTTCAGCAGTTTTGTATTCTGTTAAACCTGCCATGGCACGTTGAAAAACATGCGAATGACAATTCGGCATAGCAGGAATAACACATTCTAAAACCGGATCAGTACCTTGATGTCTAGAATTTTTTGTGATTTTTGATAGTACGCCACTATTATTTATTTCAACACTGACATTTTCATGCCAGCCATCAGTCAATAAAGCTTGTTTAAAAAAGTGATTGTTCATACCGAGATAGGTAAAAATTATTCTGATATTAAAAGGTGATGATAGCACAGCTTTCAATAGGTATTAAGAATTTATTTGACGCTTTTGGGACTTGTGCTGTTATTGTGTTATTAATATCCTAAATCATTGTTTCCATGATTCTTTTAAATCGAAATGGGCTGAATTTTGATTCAATACTGTAGATAAAATATCGAAGTGAGTTTGTTCGGCCTCTAGATTGATATATTTATCTATTATGTTTCTGTTTTTATAAATGATAATGGTGTTTTTTGCGACTGGGTTTATTTTGGCCAGGTATATATCAGATTCCTTATCTTCAAAGTGAGGAACAAATGTTAAAGCGAGGTGTTTAAGGTTTAACTTTTTACCCAGTTTTTCTAAACTATCTTGAGTCTGAGTTATCCCCTTATTCTTAGCGTCTCCATAAATTAAATAAACTTTGAGCTGCACTCCCCATTTTTGGCTTAATTCTTCTAAAAAGACCAGCCACTTCTCAGTCTCTTTAGTTTTGTCAATCTGATTGATGAAGTACATTATTCCAAAGTAACGACCGTATCTACAAACAGGGCAAGTATTGCTGCCTTTATCAGGTCCCCACGCATGATAGGGAGTAATTGAATGAAAGTCTTCTCCAATTTTTTGGCCTGAAGAAAAGGCTTGTTTCAATGTTTTAGGATAGTTAGGAATGTTTAACCCAAGTATAATGTTGTGTTCTGCAATTTGCATCGACGCAGTGATTAATGTTCTTAAAACCCCACTGCCTCCTCGGTTTCGAAGTTTTTTTCGGTGTTCACTGGTCAGTAAAATATCATCATCAAATTCTAAACCATCAACATAATATTCATCTTGGATATCGGGTTCTTTAATGGATAAATGAATATGAGCAGGTATGTCTCTATTCGGATAGGCCGCAGGTCTGATGGTATATATTTTATATTTTCCTTCGCTATCAGATTTTACCCAGCCTCTAACATAACCATGTCTCTTTGCACGGGCATCTAAATTATTTCGATCTGGATAATATCCGCTATTATCTGTTTGCCAATAGTAGACAATGACATTCTGAGCAGGAGTTGTACCGTCTAGATTATAAACCGTTCCAGTAATAAGTAATTTTTGTCCAGGTCCATCCCAAGCAGGGCTTTTACTTACATTAGATATATCTTTAGGCATACCTACATACATGAGTTCACATCCATCACAGCCTCCGCCAACAAGTTTATCTTGAGCAAAACTGTAATTTGATAGTAGTAAGATTAGTAAATATTTCATAAGCTTTAATAGTTGTGGAAAAACCCATAATATTATCTTAGCTATACAATTAGCAACACTAAAATCACCACATGTTCTAAGTTGTAGGTATTTATATTCTAAGTTGTGAGTCGATTTCTGGAGTACGGTATGTCCTACTTAAGCGTAATTTGGTGTCATTGTACAATTGAATATCATAATCGCCATTTAAGCGCGAAGTGATTGATGAGATTTTGCTTATGTTGACAATGGTTGACCTATGGATTCGGATGAAATCTGTGTGCTCTATCTTGTTTAAAATATCTGTTAAAGTTGAGTTGTAAAGGTGCTTTTTCTCATCAATCCAAATAGCAATATAGGGCGTTTCTGCTGATATCCAGTCAATGTCAACAATGTCAATGATATCTCTTCTTGTGCCAGATTTAATGGATAATGTTTTATTTTTATTGTTGTTTGCTTTGCTTATATTCAAATAATAATACCTGGCAATCAAATACATAAGGCCATAAGTGGTGATAATAAAAACAAAATCTTGAGTGAATTTATTTTTAATTAAAAACGAGAAAGTAAAGGGCAGGTTTAATAGGTTTTGCCCAATTAATTGAATCAAATAACTGGCAACAAAAACATGAACAATGGCTGTAGGCACTAGCAATAAAAGCACTTTAACAACATTAATCTCTCTTGAATGCTTTATCTCACCCAACGAGGTATAAAATAACGCAGGCAGTAGCAACAATACAATTGTAATTTTAAATAACAGGGACTCATTTAAATAATAGGACTGATTAAAAATCAATGCTGTCAAATAATCATTAATTAGCATTAACAACGATATCAGCACAATAAATAAGGTTAAAATCAACTGTAACCTAAAATTTAATAAAGTTTTTTTCAATCGCTGCATAGTCGATAGTATATCAATTAATCCTTCAATTTGTTAAAATGCGCCTCTTTTAAATGACAAGACAAGATTATGGGCTTCAAATGTGGCATTGTTGGTTTACCCAACGTTGGAAAATCAACTTTATTTAATGCACTGACCAAAGCGGGTATTGATGCAGCAAACTATCCTTTTTGTACCATAGAACCAAATGTTGGTATGGTCGAAGTACCTGATCCACGATTAAAAGATTTGGCAGAAATTGTTAACCCTGAGAAAATTTTGCCCACTGTTATGGAGTTTGTAGATATTGCTGGATTAGTTGCAGGAGCATCAAAAGGCGAGGGCTTGGGCAATAAATTTTTATCAAATATTCGAGAAACTGATGCGATTGCGCATGTGGTACGTTGTTTTGAAGATCCTGATGTGGTTCATGTAGATGGAAAGATTAGCCCTTTGGATGATGTCGAAACAATTAATACAGAATTAGCCCTAGCAGATCTAGATTCGGCTGAACGTGGTTTACTAAAAGCCCAAAAACAATCCAAATCAGGCAATAAAGAAGCCCAAGCCCGTGCGGCAGTTCTTGAAAAAATTGTGGCACAATTATCTGAAGGTCTACCCATTCGTGCTATGGATTTGTACAAAGAAGAAAAAGAAGTCATCAGAGAATTCAGTTTCATCACTGCAAAGCCTGTGATGTACATTGCCAATGTTGCTGAAGATGGATTTGAGAACAATCCTTTCTTAGACAAAGTCACTGAAATGGCTGCAGCAGAAAAATCATCAGTGGTGCCTGTTTGTGCCGTTATAGAATCTGAAATTGCAGTATTAGATGACGAAGACAAAGAAATGTTTATGGAAGAATTGGGATTAACTGAGGCTGGTCTTGATCGTGTGATTAGAGCAGGGCATGATTTATTGGGGTTACAGACATATTTTACAGCTGGTGTTAAAGAAGTCCGTGCATGGACGTTTAAAGCAGGATCAACTGCGCCACAATGTGCTGGTGTGATTCATACTGATTTTGAAAAAGGATTTATACGCGCTGAAACAATGGCTTATGATGATTTTATACAGTTCAAAGGAGAAGCGGGTTGTAAAGAAGCAGGCAAATTGCGTTTGGAAGGCAAAGAGTACTTAGTTAAAGAAGGCGATGTATTACATTTTAGGTTTAATGTATAGGTTGTAATAAACAGATACTCCTCCATTTTAGTATCAAAATCATTATCCTATTAATGCATGTATTATTTAATTTCACTTCTAAAGAATCATTAGAGTAAAGATATGAGGAACAGGATTTCAGGTGGCCTAGGTGGTTTTATTTTTGCAATCGCGGTAGTACTGTTCATCTACTTTGAATATATCCAGAAAGAACCCACAAATCTAAATGAACAATCTATCAATAGCTCAAGTGATATAACCAAAGCCAATCAAATTGATCCGATGTGTAATATCATTGTCTATACTTCGACTGATTGTCAGTTATGTAGGGCAGCAATAGAAGCAATTGAATCAAAAGGAGTGAGATATTGTCAAAAAGACATCAATCAATCAGACCAAGACATGCAAACATATGACCAGTTAAGTGGTGGAGAAGCATGTGGTCCAATAGCTGTCTCTTATACACATCTGACGCTGCCGACGATCTACTCTGTGTAG
>OJDV01000619.1_pt1 | contig 12184 bp, 7 predicted proteins | sample 1592911 | NCBI WGS metagenome assembly OJDV01 (sample SAMN05416860, study PRJEB24817) | seawater metagenome | isolation source: Sea water | place: Canada:Atlantic | collected 2013-11 | reverse complement strand
TGGTTGGGGAACCTGGGGTCGGGGTCGGAGTAGAGCTCGGTGAGCTCGACGTCGAAGAGCTCGGAGACCACGCGCGGCGCGATCACACCGGCGACGCCGTTGCCCGAGTCGAGGACGACCGACAGCCGGCGCGCGCCCTCCTGCACGCGCGAGTCGCCTGCCAGGTGCGCGGTGTAGACGTCGAGGACCTCGGGCCACGCGCGCATCACGCCGGGGCTCGCGGCCGCGCGAGCGCCCTCACGGGCCCGCGCTCCCAGGCGCTGGATCGCCTCGCCGTGGAGCGTGTCGTGGCCCAGCATCATCTTGAAGCCGTTGTACTCGGCGGCGTTGTGCGACCCCGTGATCTGGATCGCGCCGCCCAGGTCGTCCCGGGTCCACGCCGCGAAGTAGACGACCGGCGTGGGCACGAGCCCGAGGTCGACGACGTCGGAGCCCGCGGCCTGGATGCCGCGCGAGAGCGCCTCGAAGATCCGAGGGCTCGAGGCGCGGGCGTCGCGGCCGATGGCCACCGCGCGCGGGAGGTCGTCGCGCTGCCGCAGCGCCTCGCCGAAGGCGAGGCCGAGGCGCTCGACGACCTCATCGGTCAGGTCGACGTCCGCGATGCCGCGCACGTCGTACTTCCGAAAGATGTGTGGGTTCATGAGTCCTGATGGGATGGGGGACGCGATGAGGCGCGCGGGCGCCGTCCAGATCGTCGCTAGAGGACCATGCCTGGAGGCTCGACGAGATCGACCGAGAGCCAGAACGAGGACCAGTCGGTGGGGAGGCAGAAGAGCTCACGGTCGAAGCGCAGCTCGAACCACACCTGGTGGTCCATGTGCTTGAGCTCCTTGTAGACCATCGGCTCGATGGCGAAGCTGACCTCGGAGCGCGACTCGCGCACTCGCGAGACCTCGCCGATGGGCTCGGGAGACCTCGCGGCCTCGATGACCCGCTGCTCACCGTTCTTGTACGCGATCGTCACGATGCGCCAGGACTCCAGGTGGTCCAGGAGGTTGAAGGCGTGGCGCGACCTGGAGAACGATGAGCCACGCTGCTCGAGCGCGGCGTGGATCACCAGCTCACGGTTCATCCAGTAGACCCCCGCGCCGGCGACCAGGCGCATCCTCGGGATCTCCTTGATGTTGTCGGGGAGGGTGATCCGCTGCGAGTCGGGCCTGGGGATCCACGCGTCCTGAGGGAACGCGACCCAACCAGGCTTGAGGCCTGGCGCGGTGTGCAGGATCGCCACCGAGTCCTGATCCTTGAGCGTGGAGTACCCGGCGATGGCGACGCCTGGCGTCGCGCTCGCCTCGACCCGCTCGATCATGAAGGCCGACGTGCGCTCGTCGTCGAACTCCTGGTAGATGATGTGATCATGCCGCGAACACAGCCGCCGCACGACCTTACCGTCCGTCGCGAGCACCTCGGGCAAGGTCTCGCGCAGAGCTCGCCTGGCCTTGTGGCGGCGCCAGAGGAAGTATTTGAACTCCGCGGCGCGGGTGAGGCGGCGGGTTTGGTGACGTGGTTGTTGATCCAAGTTCCACTCAGGTCCATCGGCATGTATGTCGCCCAAGGTAACCCATTGCCGCGCCTCTCGCCAACACATCAAACCGACGGACGAGCGCGCCGCGAGCCGGACGCGGCCCTCGTTCAGCCGGGGTCCCACGTGCCGAAGGGGCGGCCCCAGTTGGATCGGTCGTCGTAGAGCGGGGAGCCGGGGGGCGGATAGTACGGCTCGTACCACTTCGCGCCGGGCGCGAGCAGCTTGCCGCTGGGCGTGCGCAGCTTCACCTCGGTGCCCTTGCTGGGCCGCTTCCTCATGTTGCCGCGCGTGTCCACGGGGCCGTCCTCGGTGCCACGCACGCCGGAGACGATCGGCCCCTTCATCCTCGCGTCGGGGTCCTTGGGGTCCACGCCCGCCTCGAAGAAGGGGCGCAGCCGGTAGCGAACGAGCACGTTGCTGCGGCGGCCGGTCCGGAACGCCGCGCGGATCTCGGGGAGGCCCGGCTTGAGCGCGACGGCGTGGAGCCGGAGCGAGAACTTCAGGACCTCGTGCTGCTCGAGGTTCTGCTCGAAGAACTCGGCGAGCTCCTCGATGGACATGTCCGTCTCCACGATCACGTAGAACTCGTTGCGTGTGTGCACGCTGACCACGCGCGGCGGGAGCGGCAGCCCGAAGGCGTCCATGCGCTCGGCGGGCCGGTCGTCTTCGACGAGGGGGAGCTCGACTTCGGGCGGCGCGTCGACCTCTGTCGGGTCGCACGCCGCCAACGTGAGGCCGCAACACAGCGCCGCCGTGAGCCTCGTCCACATCATCATTGGGAGAACCTTCATGTAGCCTCGATCACGCGCGGCCCGGCGCCCACCGAGCCAGAGGCTCGAGGGCGCGCGGGCCGTCGCTTCACACGTTCATGTCTTCGACTCAAAAACCGACGACACCCCAGCTCAACGGGACGGCCCTGGACTTGCCGGCCTCGAGCTTGATCTCGAGGCGAGCGACGCCGTCCGCGCCCGAGCCCGGGTTGCCCCTGCCTATGTTGGGCGGGGGCTCCGCGCCACCGATCTGCGCGATGAGCGTGGGCTGGGGCGGGTCACCGTCCTCGGTAAACGAGCCCGCGGGCCCATCGGGGTCACCCGAACAGTCGACGTCGAACGCGATCGTGAGGCCGCGAATCAGCGACGGCTCCTCCGGGCCGACCCAGAGGTAGGTCCCCGTCGTGCCAGACTCTCCCGAGTTCAGGATCGCGGGGTCGTCGAACTGCGGGTCCTCCTTGCTGAACTTGCCCACGAGCACGCCGCCGCCGTTGAAGACGCCGCCCTGCTCGTTGAAGTCGAGGCCGTAGATGCGCGAGGTGCCCGGCGCGCAAGCGTCGTCGGGGTTGGTGTAATAGGTCGTGAAGTACGACCCGTTGTTGAAGATCGTGGGCGCGCCCGTGAGCTTCTCACCGTTCTGGAACGCGTACGCAAAGCGCTGAGCGTTGGGGGAGGGCTTGAAGACGAGGACGCCGTTGCCGTCGACCTCGAACTCCTCGGCGACCGCGATCACGGCCTGGAGGCTGCCAGCGCTGGTCGTGTCGGAGCGATCGCCCAGGCCGTAGGTGACGACGAGTCGACGCGAGCTGTCCAGCGCCACGGCCGGCGGGAAGTCCGCCGGGCCGACCGCGCGGGTCGGGACGTTCTCGGGGAGGTAGTCCGTGTCCTCGTCGGGCACACCGCAGTGCTCAGAGAGGGGCGTGTCGCGGGCGTTGTTGATCGTCTCGGCGAGGTCGCTCAGGTCGTCGTTGAGGCACGGGTCGTACATCAGGCCGACCGTCCAATCGATCGGGTTGATGGCCGACATGTCGATGCGGAAGAGGCGGCCGCCCGCGTCACCGATGAAGCCGCGGTTGGTCACCGAGCCCACGCGGTCGTTGAAGAGCGCGGGCGTTCCCGAGACCTCGTACTCGAACTTGCGGGCGCTTCCGTCCGGGTTCCTGTAGCCGACGAAGCGGCGGAGCAGAGAGCCCGTCTGGAGGTCGACCACGTAGATCGCTCGGCCCGAGCGCGTCGCCGCGCCCGTCTCGCTGACGCGGCCGGCGCCGAAGATCGCCACCGGGCGCTGGAACTTCTGTGTCACGTCGGCGGGGTCCTGGAGGACGACCGTACCGATCGCGGGGTCACCCGTGCTGATGCCAAGGAACGACTCCTGGTAGAACTTGTCGGGGTCGGAGTTGCAGTTGATGTTGTCGAGCGGAGCCGGGAGGCAGTTGTCCACGGGGAGGCCGATCGGGAGCTCGACGGAGCCCGCGACGGATGCCACGAGCGGGAGGTCGAGGCTCTCGATCTGGCGCTTCTCCCAGGCGGCGTCGAACTCCCAGAGGGGGATCGGGTCGGGGTCGGTGGTGAGGATGCTGCCGGAGTTGGCGCCGTCGGCGATCGGGCCGCCCGAGCGCGTCACGTCCATGGCGAAGTAGCCCGCGCCCGCCTGGCCCAGGCCCTGGACGAGCACCGTGCGCCACTGCATCGCGCCAGGCAGGTTCGTGTTCGGGTCGCTGGTGACCACCCCACACGCCTGCTCGTTGAAGTTGCGAGCCGGGCTCGCGTCGCACAGCCTCACGTCCTTGATCACGGGGGAGCCGTCCAGGAGGTTCGGCTGCCGCTGGAGGTTCGGGAAGAGCTCCAGCCTCAGGATGTCGGGCACGTAACCCCACGCCTCACGCTGAGACGTCGTCGGGTTGTTGTCGATGCCCGGGACCACGCGGTCGACGGACTCGTCGCCCTTGCCCGCCGCCTTCTCGCGGACGGGGACGCGGAGGTCGATGCCGTCCTTCTGGTTCTGCTCACCCGCGTGGATGGCGTGGAGGATGCCGTCGAGGGTGGAGACGTAGAGCATCGTCGCGCGGTTGCGGTAGAGATCGCGGAAGTCGCGGTAGCTCGCGATCGGCAGGTCCAGCGAGGGCGGCCCCACGACGCTGGGGTTCGAGTTCAGGATCGCGTTGAGCGGCTGGCCGCGCTTCTCGTCCTGTCGGCCTCGCACCGAGTTCACGACGCGATCTGTGTCCTCGGGCGAGCTCCCGCCGAACAGGTAGCTGTCGACGCTCGAAGCGTCCACGCCGCCCATGTTCGTGATCGCCTCACGGAGCTCGGGGGAGCGGTATGGGATGCGCTTGCCCACGAGGAGCTGGCTGTTGGCCGGGTTGAGCAGGTTCGTGTCACCGAACGTGTCCGCCGCGAGGTTCTGCGCGTCGCTGCTCTCGACACTGAGCAGCGAGTACGTCGTCGGGAACAGCGCGTTCCCGGTGGCCGTCGGCTCAGGGGCGTTGATGGGGTCCGAGCCCAGGCGCGGGAGCGCCGTGAACAGGCGGCGGTTGTCGATCCACGCACCGCTCGCGTCCTGCTCGATCTGCAGCGCGATGTCTCTGTGGAGCGGCCAGATGCACGTCGCCGGGTCGTCCAGGTCGGTGCACAGGGTCGGCGTGGTGTTGGCGCTGCAGACGTAGGGCTCGCGGTTGAGCAGGCCCTTCCAGTAGATGCTGCCGGCGCTGACCTCGGCGCCCGAGTAGATCCGGTACTGGCCTCGATCGCCCGCCAGGGCGATGCTGTTGGTGACGGCGGCGCGGGTGCGCGAGGCGACTCCGCCGGTGGCGTCGATGACCTCGTTGAAGACGATCTGGAGCGCGAACGCCAGGTCGTCACGGAACTCGCGGTTGTCGCCTGTCTGGAGCGAGCCGGTGAACGCGCTGTCGTTGCGCGAGAGGATGAGCGCAGGTGACTGACACCTGATGGTCTCCGTGGTCAGGTCGCCGTTGGTGTCCTCGCCCGTGTCATACTGGGGCGCGGTGGCGCGGTCGGGGAACTGGACGACGAGGCAGTTCTGGCCTGCGGACTCGTCGCACGTGCCCGAGTCGACCGACCACTCGCTGAGGTCGAGCGTGTTCGGGATGTACTCGCGGCCCTCCACCGACTTGCTCAGGTAGAACAGCGCGCAGGTGTTGCCGTTAGAGGCCATGAGCCCCATCTTGCGCCGGACCTCCTCCTCGCTCCCGTCCGTCGCGGTCGGATCCACGCCGCGCTCGGTGTTCAGACCCACGATGTGCACGCGCGTCTGGAACTTCGGGTTCAGGATGGCCGGGGAGTAGGTCGGGTCGTTGGCGAACGCCACGAAGTCGGCGATCTCCTCCTCGGCGAGCTTGTAGGGGTACTTGTCGGGCTCGTTGTACTGGTACGCCGGCCCGAGGCGCTCGCTGCCGATGCCCGTGCCCGTCTCGGGCTCGGGGTAACCGTCGGTGAGCATCACGACGTGCTTGCCGCGGCACTGGTAGAAGTCGTCGTTGCCCAGCGGGTGCGCGATCTTGTCCGTGCTGGTGTCCAGCTCACCGTCCTTCTTGAACTCGTACTGGCCGTACTTGAAGTACATGTGGACGTCGTGGATGGCCGCGGCCAGCGGCGTACCCTTGGCGATGGGCTGCTGGCCCAGGTAGTACGGCTGGACGAGATCCTTGAACTTCGGGGGGAAGGACAGGCCGATCTCGTTCTTGTTGTCGCCCTTGACCTCGAAGTCCTTGTTGTCGTCGAGCGTGAGGAAGCCCGCGTCCGCGATGGCCATCTGCGAGAAGGTCGACAGCGGCGCGAGGCTCGTCGTCTCGATCTCGTGGAGCGCCACGCTGGGCCCCACGATCTTGTACACGCCGAGGTTGTACTTCTCGGGGCCCTCGGCCTCGTCACCGGCGCTGCCGTCGATGAACGTGCCGTCGAGGTCCCAGCTGCCCGACGTCGAGACGAACGGATCCTTGCCCTGGTAGCCGTCGAACATGGCGACCGAGAAGATCGCGACGTTGGAGAGGTTGTCGAGCAGGCCGTTGCGCCGCTGGAAGTCGTAGACCTCCTGGATGTGGGGGCGCGGGTCGTTGTGGTCGACGAAGTCGGGGAACGTCGTTCCCCCCTGCTTGACCAGCCGGGTGCCCTTGGTCGGGTCGTTCGAGTCGATGAGCTCTTCGTCGTGGCAGATGCGGTAGGCGTCCTTGTTCGAGCGCGCGCCGAACATGCGAGGGACGAAGAAGCAGCCGGGGCCGTACTCGTCGGCGCTGAGCGCGCGGTCGTCGGGGAGCGTGCCGCTGGGGCGCAGCACCATGTCGCCGGTCAGCAGCTCCTTGACCTGGACGTGGCGAGGCTGGTTGAAGTTGCTCAGGCGCCCCGAGTTCGCCTGCGTGAACGACCCGTCGGCGGCGCGATTGCCGCGCATGTCACCGATCTCGTCGTCGTAGTAGTTCTCGGTGTGGCCCTCTCGGAGCAGCTTGTCGCTGGCCTCCGGGAGCCAGGGCGGGCGCTCGTAGTTGTTGCACCTGGGCACCCAGGTGCGGCACGGGCCGATGTACTCCCTGACCTTGTTGTTGCCGTTGACGAAGTTGCTCGGGTCGTTCCACGTCCGATCGTCGGTCGGATCGGAGGGATCGCCCGCGTCGAACACGCTCTCGGTCAACGTCTGCGTTGGGCCCCACTCGTAGACCGTCTTGTCCACCCCACCTCGAGGAGGGAAGGTGGTGCTTCCGTTGGCCTCGTTGCAGGTGTCGAGCGTCGCGTCCGTCGGATCCTTGCCGTAGCAGGCGTAGCGGGTCTCGCCCTCCTGGCTGAACTCCATCGAGGCAGAGGTGTCCACGATGACCATGACGAAGGGCTTCTGCCCCGCGCCGATGGTCGTCGGGTCCTGCTGGGCGCGCGCTCCGTCACTGCTCAGCGCGAGCGCCGTGCAACAGATCGCGGCCGCAGCGCTCGCGCGCCCCATGCCGCGTGTTCTATTCTTGGGGGTTGTTCGTGTGCGCGTCATCGCCTCATGCCTCGCGGTGTGTTGACGTGCGGTGTGGACGTATCCTCACCTCGTGTTGAATTCTCGATTCGAATCAGTTGCAAAGAACGGGCCCGATGATCGTCTCTTGATAATGACGACCCATCCCCGCCATCGCGGCGCGCGCCCAGGAGTTCTTCTCCATCGCGTTGATGTCGTCCCTCGTCGACGTGTTGTAGCGGTACTCCGAGACCAGGGCGAGCTTCTTCTGGCACAGGGTGCCACCTCCGGGGGTCGCGTTCTGCTGCATCCCCTCCATCGGGGGGCCCTCGATAGGGTCACGCAAGATGACGCGGAACTCGGCGTGGTCGGCCGTGGAGCTCGACTCGTGCGACGAGTTGTTCGTGTTCGAGTTCCCGAACAGGCCCGTCTCCTTGCTCGTGGCGGACGGGGTCTCGAGCGCGTTGTTCGTGCCCGAGTACTGCTCACGGGTCACGACCATGTACGCGCCGCGCTCGATGGTGTCCTTGGCGCTGTTCGTCGTGCCCTGTTCGCTCTGCGCGCGCGCCCTCATGAAGTCCCAGTACTGTGAGGACTTCTGGCCGACGCGGTCGGTCGTGAAGAGGAGCGCGGACTCCGAGGCCATGTTGGCCTGGGCGCGGATCTTGTAGTTACTCGTCTGACCCATGCTGCGGGTCGTGGACTTGACTGCGACGAAGCCCAGCGCGCTCAGGACGAGCGTGAGCATGAGCGCGGCGATGAGCGCGGCGCCTCGTTCGTGGTTCGCGATCTTGAGGCTTCTCATCGGTTCACCCTCCCGGCGAAGTTGGGCAGGTCGAGGTCGATCTGGACCGTCACGACGCGCGCTGCGCTCGTGAGGTCTCCGTCGATGTCGAAGGTCTGGAGCGGACCGACCGCCTGGGCGTCGGAGGGGTCCGTGGTCGTGGTCAGCGGGTTCTGGTTGGTCAGGAAGCGGTAGTTCGGGAGGTCGGAGCGCTCGGTGGGCGTGTGCAACGAGAGCCGGATGTGCGCGACGCGGACCTGGTCCGCGCGGCCGAACGTGGACGCCGAGAGCGAGTCGGTGTTCAGGCAGTTGTGCGCCACGTTCGCGCCTGCGGCGTCTGGGGTCAGCCATCCACGCTGGCGGACGACCTCCTCGAGCGCCAGAGAGTTGTTCGGTGTGCAGTCGAACCAGACCTGGAAGTCCGCGACGTGCTCGGCGACGACGTGCTGCTCGAGGACCCCTGAGGGCAAATCGCCACATGACGGGTTGGTGACGATGGAGCTGGGGTCGTCGATCAGATCCGACGGGTCGACGCGCTCGCGCACGAGCTGGAGGTTGTTGACGTCCTCGCGCGAGATGCACACCCGGTAACGGAACGCGTCGAGCAGCGCAGCCTCGTAGCCCTCGTCCTCGGAGGCGGCGGGCTCGAACCCGTTCTGCTCGTTGCCTACGCGGAACCGAAAGCGCTGCGTGTCAGAGAACTTGATGGCGAACTCGTTCGCGTTGTACTCGAACCCGTCAGTCGCCGGGTCGATCGTGGCGAACATCATGTAGCCGTTGCGGTCGATGGCGCGCATCAGGCGCGCCTTGGTCCCGCTCGACAAGCTCTGGAGCTGGCCCGCGCTCAGCGAGCCCAACGTGTCGACGCGCACGTCGAACGGGTCCCTTCGCGCGAAGCGCCAGGTGCCCCTCGGACCCTCCCTCACGATCGCGCTGGTGACCTCGCCGTTCGTGGCCTCCTCGAGCCCGCTGATCTCGAAGGTGAAGGGGTAGTCGTACGCCCCCATCACGATGAGCTGGTCGCTCGAGGTGCCGGCGTTGGCGAGAACCCCGTTCACCGCCTGTCCCTGGGGCCCGATGGCCACGTCCTGGAGCGGCGGCATGTAGATGGCGCGCACGAAGTTCGAGTTCTTCAGCGGATTGTCCGACAGGTTCGTCGACGGGTTGACGAACTTGTCCGTGTACGAGTTCGGCGTCGAGAGCGAGCCCGCGGAGCGGACGTCCCTCGCGATGAGCTCCGCGGCGAAACGCGCCTGGTCATTGAGCTTCGAGAGGTTGTCGACCTCGTACATCGCGCGCGACGTGTTCGAGAACAGCGCGTACGCCGAGACGACGACGATGCCCGCGATCACGATCGCGACCATCAACTCGATGAGCGTGAAACCCCTCCTCCTACGCATCAACCTGAACATCTTCATATCCTCTCTCCCGTGCGTCGAATCAACGCCGCGGCGTGCACCACACGCATTCCGCACGACTCGAGCGCGTTCTGGTCACCTGCGGGGCTGAGCATCGCGTCCAGCGACGCGCTGCACCCCGGCAGGCCGGTGAGGTTGTTGCACGCGTTCAAGCCAATCAACGTGTTCGTCGGGCCCGGCGCGACCACGGCCACCTGGACCTGGATCATCGGCGAGCTCGTGACGTCGTCGTTCGTGTCGGTCTGCACGCCGAGCGCCTGCGCCATGTACCCGCCTCGCGCGTAGATGCAGTAGCGCCCATGGGTCCCCACACCCTCCTCGAGCATCTCGTCCACCGGTTCGTTCGTGAGCGTCTTCCACACCCACGGGTCCGACGCGACGTCTCTGAGGATCGCGTTCGGCCCGAACGGCGACGACGCGTCCGTGTAGAGGGGCTTGAGCGCGCTCACGTCGTCCGAGACTCCCACGCCCCAGTTTAGCGCCTCGACCTTCATGATGCTCACCACCCGCTGGGAGAGCTCGGCCGACCTCGCCTGGTCACGCGCCGAGGCGTAGCCGTTGAGCGCGATGAGCTCCAGCGCCGCAACGGCCATCATCCCCACCGAGAAGACCGCCACCGCGATCATCACCTCGAGGAGGGTGAAGCCTGCGCGACCGCCAAGAGCCCTGTTCATTCGTCGTGTCTTCGTCTTCATCAGTCCACCCTCACGCGTCCGTTGAACGACATCGAGACCGCGTACACGAAGGACGAGTCGCGGGCGACGTCTAGCGTCGTGTAGAGCCGCTTACGCTCCGCCACGTTGACGGGCGTCGTCGTCGGGCACACCCAGTTCTGCAGCGACGTCTCCCCCAGCGCCTGCGCCGTCGTCGGGGTCACGCCCACGTTCGGATCGCTCGTCACGATGAACACCAGGCTCGAGTTGCACACGCCATCCTGGGACGTGAGCTCGGCCCCGTCCGACGTGTACACACGGCCATCCGGCGCGAAACACAGCAGCAACGGGCTCGGTGAACCCAACGCCGACCCCACGCTCGGCGGCGACGCCGCAGGGTCCGTCATCCCGACGACGCGGATGTTCGGGTCGAGCCTCTCGGCGACCTCCCCGTTGCCGCCCGCGGTCTGCGGGTTGAGGACCGCGACCCGGTTCGCACCCGCGTAAGGGTTGGCGAGCAACGGGTCCGTGAGCTCCGAGCACGAGCTCGCGAAGCGGTCGCGCTGGACCGTCCCCGCCTGCGTGAACTCGTCGACCGTCTCGACCAATGGCGCGCGGTACGTCGCGATCTCGATGTTACCCCCCGCCACGGTCACGCCCAGGAGCACGACCTCGCCTCGCGACATCGCCTGGTCTCTGGCGTTCTGGAGGTAGCTCGCCACGGCGTTCGCGCCGTCACGGGCCTTCGTCCTCTTGAGAAACCCGAACAGGTTCGGCGTCGAGATCGTGGCGAGCAACGCGATGATCGCCACCACCACCATCAGCTCGACCAACGTGAATCCCTTCACATTGAATTTGGCTCCATGCCTGACCACAGGCTCCTCCTCAGACGTCTCGCGTCTCTTGGCTCGATTCATTACTCGTCTCTGAACTTACAAGAACCGTTCCACGCGCTCGCGCTGGCCCATGCTCCACGCCGCGCACACACGCACGGTCTCCACGGTCGGACGCGAACGCGAGCTATGCAATTTTTTCAGACCGGCACCACTCTTTGCGCAGCGCCTGCGTATGTGCGACAAAGTGCGACTCGGCACGCACTGGAACACCGGCTCCGAAGGAGAGGCCCTTGCCCTCGCCACCCCGCACGCGCACGCCGCGACGCAAGGCCACGCTCGCCATGGTGGTTGCCTTCCTCTCCACGCACGCCGCCCCCTCGTCGGCGCAGAGCGTCCGCGTGCGCTCCCTGAGCGCCGGCCGCATGACACACTTCTCTCGATCGGACGGCTCGGTCGCCGCGCCCAGGCTCCTGTCTCAGGCGCTCGAGCTCGACGCCTACGACATCCAGGGCGACGGCTCGGGCTCACTCTCCGCGCGCGTCTCGATGCGCTACCAGACCGACCTCGGCCTCCCGCGCGCGCTGCGCGACTCCTCGCCGCTCTTCCTCGACCAGTACAACGACGCGCGCCTCGACATCGCACAGGTCCAGTGGCGCCCGCTGCGACCGCTGACCCTGCGCGCCGGGCGCATCTGGACCTGGAGCGCGCTCGGCCCTCGCGACCTCGACGGCGCCTCCGCCTCGGCGCGCGCCAACCTCGGCGGCCAGATCCTCCAGCTCGAGGTCCACGCCGGGCGCCGCGTCTCGCTCGCCTACGGCTGGTACGCACCCTCGACCTTCGACGTCCAGGGCCTCCCGATACGCGACGACCTCGGCGTCGCCGACGGCGCCCCCTGGCTCCTCGGCGCCTCGGCCGGCTACTCCTTCGCGCGAGCCCTCTCCACGAGCGTCGCGCTCCAACAGACCGTGGGGGTCGAGCGCGTCGGCGACTCACGCGGCGCCGGCGCGATCGTGGTCACGCCGCACGAGCGCCTCAACCTCTCGAGCCACGCAACCTACCACTTCCTCCTCCAGGACCTCACGCGCGCGGGCCTCGAGCTCGCCTGGCGCGCCCCCGCGCTCGAGGGCGACCTCACCGCCGGCCTCGAGCGCCGCCGCCCCTGGTTCGACTCCGGCTCGATCTTCAACCTCTTCGGCGCCAACCCCTACGACGCCGCCTACCTGAACTACAGCCAGCCGCTGCCCTCACTC
>OJDV01000618.1_pt1 | contig 12215 bp, 5 predicted proteins | sample 1592911 | NCBI WGS metagenome assembly OJDV01 (sample SAMN05416860, study PRJEB24817) | seawater metagenome | isolation source: Sea water | place: Canada:Atlantic | collected 2013-11 | reverse complement strand
GGAACAGATCGCCGCAGTCGTTCCTCCTTCGCGATGACATAGTATTCATCATTGCGATCGACGATAGGAGAGAAGCAATCTGTATAATTAAGGACTTGATTGCTTTACTTCGATGTGCACAGACTCTTGCCTTGCAATGAAGTTTACATCACCATTAATTTTCCACTCACAAACTGACCTGGTTTACTTTGTATTTGATAAAAATAGATACCTTGTTTGAGCTTAGAAATATTAATTTGATGTAATGTTCCAGGAGAAAGTAATTTCGTTTGAAGTAGCTTTCCATCTATTGAGTACACTTGAAATGTCATCCGTTCATTGGAATTAATTTCAATTTCTATTGTTAGTTTTTCGGCAACAGGATTTGGATAAACTTTATGTTGCCTTTCTGTTAAGTTTACTTCATTTAAGCCTACACCATTTTGCAAATCAAATATTCTGTAAATGGGCTGACTAGATTGACCATTGTGTCGTAAAAAATCTCCGCCAATATAATATCCTCCAAATTTTGATTTTTCAATGGAGTATACTGTAGATAAAAACAATCCATTGACAGAAGAGCTGTCAGGCCCTAAGCCTTGAAAATAAAGAGAATCTACATTACCCAATGAGTCTATCTTTGCCAAATTTCGAATAGCAAAACCCTGATAGTTGTTAAATGTTCCGCCAACCAAGTAACCCCCATCGTTTGTTTTAACAATAGCACTTACTGAATTAGCAATGCGCCTTGTGTCTGTTGGGCCATTGAAATTCATGAAATTTTGATCTAAGCTGCCATTTGGCAATAGTTTAACAATTGTAAACTGCTGAGAATAACCTTGTAGATAAAACCTACCTATTAAGAAAATGCTGCCATCTGAATCAATCTTTTTAATAGTGAATGAATTAATTGCAGTGGTATCCTTAATGGGTGATTGAAAGGAAGAGTCTAACCTACCGTCCTTAAAGATTCGACACAAACCTTTTACAGCTTGCCCTCCATAGTGTGTAAAAATGTGAGGTCTGCCAATAACAAATAGGCGATTGGAGTCATATTCAGAAAAAACATCAGGCTCGCCACTTAGCGAGACATTAAAAGTACTATCCCACAAACCGTTGGGCTGAATTTTCACTAAGTAACTTCCTAAAAATGTATCCGGAGGTAAATAAACATCACAAGGAAGCCCGGTAAACTGATGTAGTAAGTTAGAAGTCAACGAAGAACCATCTTTGAAAAAAAATGGAAATCGAAAGGCACAAGGAACACTTAATAATAAATTATTTCGCCAACTCTGATTTGTGACTTGCCCAAGACTATCAACCAGAAATCCATTACCATAGTCACCTAGGTAATAAACAGAATCATTTATAGGAAAGTACGTCGCAGATATTCCTGAGCCAATATTGCCCACAAAATTAGCATTCAAACTCCCACTACGGTTATATGAAACAACTCCGAAATGCGGAGTTGTTCCGTTAGTAAATTGAAAAGCACCATTTATAACAATGTTTCCAGAGTTCTCTTCATAAATATTGTAAACTGCCGGCCCACTCTGCGATCTAAAATCAAAATGAGAGACAAAAGATGAGTCTATTGAAAAGGGTTGAGCACTTAAGCTAAATCCTATAATAAATAGCAATCCTATAATTGTAGTGTTTTTCATGTTATATATTTATTATTCCACCACCAATTTACCGCTCAAAAACTCTCCTGTTTCGTTTCTAATTTGGTACAAATACAAACCTTGCTTTAGTTGTTCTAATTCAATGAGATGTTTAGTGCCCGTTTGAAGCACCTGCTCTTGCACCAACCTACCTTGCAAATCATACAGTAAAAAACTAAACTGCTCGTTTCGGTTGACTTTAAAAGCTAGCTTAACTTGATTGGTGGCAGGGTTAGGATAAAGGCGATAGTTTTTAGTCTTTATATTTTGCTCTTTAATTCCAACACCATTTTGCAAATCATAAATTCTGTATATGGGCTGACTAGGTAAACCGTTATGTCGTAAAAAATCTCCTCCAATATAATAGCCTCCAAATTTTGATCTTACTATGGAGTTTACCGATGAAATTATAAACCCATTAACAGCTGAACTATCGGGACCTAAGCCTTGAAAATATTGTGGTTCCACCTTGCCCACAGAATCTATTTTAGCCAAATTGCGAATGGGATAATTTTGATAATTATTAAAAGAACCACCAACTAGATAACCTCCGTCACTTGTTTCAACAATGGTATTGACTGCATTTAGGTTATAAATGGTATCAGTCGGTCCACTAAAATTCATAAACCAGTTATCCAGCGATCCGTTAGAATTTAATTTAACCAGCGTAAAACGTTGCGAGTAGCCTCTTAAGTGGAATACACCTAATAAGAAGATACTACCATCTGAATCAATCTTTTTAATAGTGAATGAATTTATTGCTGTGGTATCTTTAATGGGCGATTGAAAAGTAGTGTCCAACCTACCATCTTTAAAAATTCGGCACAAGCCGTTAACTGCTTTTCCTTCATAATGCGTAAAACGACGTGGTTTACCAATTAAATACAAACGATCTGAATCATGCTCAACTATCAAACTGGGTCCAGCACTTCCGCTTATTGAAACATTAAATGTGCTATCCCAAAATCCGTTGGGTTGAATTTTAAGCAAATAACTGCCAGGAAAAGTATCAGGTGGCAAATATACATCACAAGGAAGACCAGTACTAGAACTTTGAAATGTTGAATATAACATTGATCCATCTTTAAAAAAATAAGGGCGCCCTTCGTTGCATTGTATGCTTGATAAGATGTTACTTCTCCAAGCTGGACTTGCATTTTGACCCAAGCTATCCATTAAAAACCCAATGAGTGAATTCCCTAAATAATGAACCGAATCGTTTAATTGTATGATATAACCAATGGATCCACCATTAAAACTAGCCGTGTAATTTGGATTCAAACTCCCGTCTCTGTTGTATGATACTATGCCATGATGTGGAGTTTGTCCATTATTAAATTGAAAATTACCTCCTATTAATATCTTACCTAAAGCACCTTCATGAATATTATAGACTGCCGCATTTTGTGCCCTAAAATCAAAATGAGAAACAAAGGAAGTGTCTTTTGAAAAGGGTTGGGCATTTATGCCCAACCCCATTATCAACAGCAGTATTGTAACTATTGAATTTTTCATATTATTGAATAATTAGTTTTTTAGAAACGGTTGTATTATCCGACCTTTTAAAAGTAATAAAATAAATTCCATTAGAATAATCAGATAAATCTAACGTATTATTTGATTGCTGCAATTGACTCTCAAGCAACACCTTCCCTTCTGTATTTTGAATGGCAAAAGAAATTACTTCTTCAGTTTCTATTCCTTCCACTTCAATAGCTACAAAATCCGATGCAGGATTAGGCGACAACTCTACTTTCCACGAAACCGCTGTATTAAAAGTTGTCCCTTCAAAATCATATTGTCTGCCCTGCTTTAAGCGACCTTGAGCTGACGGCACTGTAGCACACTCTTCGTAACCGAAACACAATATATTTTGAGCCAAACTTGCACTTCTTAAATCTCCTGCTTGTGAGATACCTCTTAATGACACTAAATGACTTTCTGCTAACTGCATATAACTCAATCCTTCGCTTAAAATATTGGCTCTAAAGTTAGCATAATTTACAAAGTTATTCTGTTCTAGCAGCTGCTTATCGTTCAAATCATATTGCTGAGGAATGGCATTTAATAGACTCATGGCTTTGACAGACTGCTCATTTCCTATTGCCAACTCTACTTGTTGATATTCAGAGCGTAATGTCTTTTTGCTTTTCAACATACTTTCTATACTGTCTGTATGATCCAAGGTATCTAACGAATAATAAGTTAGAATTTGAGAAGCCGCTCGGCCTACTTTTGAATTCCAATTGGCCAATTGAAGCTCTAATAAAGTTCTTGGTGTTTCAGCATCCCAATTTTGATAAATTAGTTGAATCATGGTTGCTGGCAAGATATTTGGAATTTCAAACTCTAAGAAATCCAAAAAGCCTTCACTTTTTGTAGCATCTGGGTTTGCCAAGCATATCTCCAGCAATAAAGCATCATTTAAGATTCCCGTTGAAGCAGCTTCCATAATTGCTTCTTGAGACAAATAAGGTGCTTCCTGCATTAAATCATCCCTTAATTGCTGAGCCTCATTTGGAAAAGTTGTATTAATATTTGCTACCAAGGCTTGCGTATTTCCACCATCAATGTTCTGATAGTAATTGTACAACAATGCTTCATAGGTTGAGAGGTCTGTATAATAATTAGCTAGCATGATTGGAGACAATTGGATCCTGCTCTGGACTCTTAATAGATGCCTCGTATTGCAAACATTTGATGAATTGACAGTTATACGGTTAACCGCCCCAGCAAAAGGATTTGGATCTTGATTCGCACTTTGATAATGATAATCAATTGGTCCTGCAGAATTACTTACTTTAATACCGGAACCTGTAAAAGTATTCGCAGCTGAACTAGAAGTAGAGCCTTGAAATACTCGAACCCCATGAAGGAACGAAGCATTTGGTGCGCTGAAATCACTGGTAACACTAATTGCTACGCTTGGGTTACCATTTATATGAAAGTTACACAACAACTCTAATCCTTGGAAATTAGTCAAAGGATGTTTATTCTGATCTTGGTGTCTTTGTTCAAAATTATTTCCATTAAAAGTATTGTTATATATCTCATTGGGTGCATCTCCGCTTTCTTTAATGTTAAGACCTATTGTAGCTACAGTGCCAGTCTTATTAAACGTATTTTGTTCCACTTCGTATCCAGTTGCTTGGTTTATGTTAACCCCATACAAATAACCTCCGGTGTACAGGTTTTTAAAAGGACCGCCTTCGTCAAAAGTGTTTTTGATAAAACTCACATTGTCTAATGCGTCTACTCTTAAAGCCATAGTATTATTTTCAAATTCTACACCTTCTACACTTACTGTTTTGCTGCCAGTTGCTGCACCGGTTGCAAATACCCCTTGGTTCAAATTTTTAAATGTTGATTGAGTAAAGTTAGCAACTGGACATTGGCTTTGTGGACTTGGTGGATCACAGTCAGACTTTACCGTATATGCAGCATCAATAGAATAAATTCCATTAGCAACATTAGGATAATAGTCGTTTATTCCTGTGTTATCTTCAAATGTGCAACCACTAAAAACAGCACCCTTATTATCCCATAAGGTTACTAAAGACAAAGGCGTTTCTGTGATACTAGGAACGTATTCGAATGTACAACGTTTAAAGTAACTGTGATTGACTTGGTTTGGGTAACTCATAAACTCAACTGCTCTCCTTGCCACTCTAAAGGTAGCATCTTCAGCTTCCACAAGTCCACCAAAGTTAAACCAACCGCCTTCTTTTCCAAAAGTTATGGCATACATTACATTTTCGATAATCGCACCGTTTTTTATTTCTAATTTACCTTGTGACAATGGCTGAGATAGAGGCAACTGATTAGCCGAATTATTGCCTTTTACAACTATACCTCCCCAGAATTTTTCTTTACAACTGTTTGTGATATGACCTCCATCAATTACTAGTTTACTTCCTTCTTCTACCACTATTCTCCCAGTTTCAGGCATGCCTACTTTGCAAGTGATAGTAAGTACAGAATTATTTTTCACTCGAACATCTCTAAATAAAAATATATCTTTATCCCAGGTTTGAGTTGTAGTTACTTCTAGCGGAGTTGCACTAAATGGGCAGTTGTTTATTTTTTGTCTCATTGATTTTGTTCTCAAAGCTATATTAATTTGCCCTAATTGCTTCGGTGAAATATATTGTGAATCTCTATTCCCACCCATTACATTGTTAGTGCAGTTCGCATTAGTACCAGGAACACATTGCCACAAAGAGGGAGAAGGAGCATGAGGGCATGTTTGAGCACCGACAGGACCATGGACATCGTCCAAGTAATTTATATCATTCACATTACAAATAGCAGACCCAATTCCAGGTCCATAGGTATGGTTTAAAGAAAGATTATGACCAACCTCGTGTGCAAGCGCAGCACCATGTGCATAATGCCCCTGAACGAAACTTGCAGGTAAAGTAGGATTAAAAATGTTGGGACCAGTATATTTTTCGAACATAACAACGAACATAAAGTCTTCATTTGTTGAGCCATTTATATCCCTTGGAAAATTTGCATGGCCTGTAGCAGAAGGCTGTAAATTACCTTCTGTCCAGAATATATTGACGTCTTTAATCATAGAGGGATCCCTGGCAGTCATTGCAGTTTGTAAACCTGCATAAGTCGAAACATTTAAAGCGTTTGATTGATAAAATTCAATACGTTTTAGCACTAATTGAATTTTAGTGTCTTGAACGTAGCATGTTCCACAAACAGATGTTATAGCACTTGAAGGAGACCTTGGCCATCTAATTATATCACTACCCCAGTCAAACAGTTGGGTTAATATCAATATATCTTGTTTTGCTATATTTTGAAAATTATTACCTCCTAAAGCGTCTTGCATTATATGAAAATTAACTCCTATCTCAATTAATGGAGCGTTTAAGTTATAGTTCTGGTCTTTCATCCAGTTAGCTGGATCTGCCATTGGTGAAGAAGTTCCCGGCACACAGCTAACACCAGGAACTAAACTTGGTCCCGTTGAACAAGCATCAAAATTTTCTGGAGTTCCTGCGGGAGCCGTTAGGCCATCGGGGCTATGAATATTTAGCAATGAACTTAATTTAATATCATTTGTTTCAGAAAATAGAGAAACCGGCCCCATAATGTGTTTCTCAAAATCTATTTGACCTTCTGCTAAAAATATTCCTGAAACAACAGAATTATGACCGGCCGCAACATCACCCGCAACATTCCAAACAATATTTTTTGGATTTAAGCCATCTGTTAAAATAGTAGTGAAATCAGCAAAATCTACATTCCCAGTGACGTTAAAGATAAATTCCTCGGAGCCAGAACCATTTAAGTGCACAAAGCCTGAGAAATTAAGATCCCCATTAATTTGATAATTACCAGGTAAGATTGTTGTTCCAAATTGAGAACTACTGAGCGATTGCTTTACTAACTGCTCAATATCATTTTGAACCAGTTGAATATCACTAAAAACAACATTCCATTGAGGATCAATTGAATTGATAGTTGAAACATTGGATGAATACAAAAAATCAACGGGCAAAGAATTTCCATTTACAATATCGCCCTCTAGAACAATAATCCTTTGAGATGCTATTATATTACTTGGACTTACAATAGATTTGTTATTCAGGGATCTGAAATCGACACTTTGTGCTACCGCAGATCCGAGCAGTATATTTATGATAGTTGCGTATTTTATAAGATTTAGTTTTTTCATAATAATTTATTATTTGTTAGAATTTAAAATTAAAACGGTTATTGTTTGTTTTTTAAACCGTTTCATAGATAGAGTTAAATACTTCATGGATAGGGTCAAATACTTCATAGAGGTCTAATTTCCACCTACGGTATTATTAAAGCCAGAAGCTGTGACTAGAGATAGTTGTTTTTCATAAAAAAGATTTAGGTATTAATACATAATAATGTTAAAGCTTAAATTCTAGATAGTTGAGGACATTTTGGTTTCGAAAAGTGGAGAAATGGATGGCTTTTTGGGACTGATAAATCAAAAGAATCCTTTAAAAATGGGAAAAGTTCCAGGACAAAATGAAATTGAAAAAATCACTTCATTTTAAATAAGGAGAATTAAAACGGCAGTTTTTAATATTTGCCCGTTAAGAGTTGAAGGAATGGGTTGGATGATCGGGTTAATGAGAAACAGATTGTCGCGTCGGTTATCTCCTCCTCGTAATGACATTGATGTCTGTCATTGCGAACGAAATGAAATGCAGTGCGGCAATCAGGTTAGGATGGAACAGATCGCCGCAGTTGTTCCTCCTTCGCGATGACATAGTATTCATCTTTGCGATCGACCATAGTAGTTAGGCATTCTGGTTAAGATGGAACAGATCGCCGCAGTCGTTCCTCCTTCGCGATGACATAGTATTCATCATTGCAAACAATGATTGGAGAGAAGCAATCTGTTTAAAGAAATCCCTTTAATCGTATTAATGCTTTATCACTTTCTGATTAAGGACATGTCCATTTATTAAATGAACAGATAAAACATACAAACCTTGATCCAATTCGCTGATGTCAAAAGAGGTAGCAGGGTAGTCAAACTCTTTTATAATTTGACCTTGAAGGTTTATGACCTGTACAGATTCGATAGGATGAGGTGATTCAATATTTAATATATCCTTTGCTGGGTTGGGTGTAATTGAAATTGTCGATTTTTCTTGAGAATTTATTTCAATTGATGTTAAAACGTTACAATTTGAAGCAAACGTTGGAAACACTGATAATCCATTCTCATTAAAGCACTGTAATTCATATGTACTACTAGGGAAGAGATCATATGTATTAAGAAGACCTCTTGAACTACCGATACCCTCAATTAGAAAGATAGAATCTAGACTTAACTGATGAATTAATTTAAACCGCTTATGATACTTTGTGGATACAAGTATGCTATCTTTTGCTACAACTAACACAAAGCTTCCGCTGTGGTTTTGATATTGAAATGATTCTTTTATTGTATCACCAACCGATATATTAAAGTCATACAAAAGGCTATCGGCATTTAAATAAGGTGTTCTGATAAATACTTTTTTATTGACAGAGTCATTTCTCATAAACAAAGTGTCTGTGTATAACGAAACAAAAGTGCTACAAGGAAAGTTAAAGATTCCATTTCTTGATTCAGTTGTTCTTTTCAAAATTTGGTACGTAGTGTTATTGATGATGGTATCTGCAACAATCTCAATCCGAACAAGGTCACAAACATTTGTATTAGTAGCACCATATTGAGCATTATTATAATCTATCCAACAGGCATTTGCTGTTGGCAGCGGAATGTAATTCTGAGAAAATACGGAAGAGAAATTACAAGCTAAAAAGAGGGAGAAAAGTAGTAGTTTTTTCATGGGTTTACTGTTTAATTATTTTTTTAGAAATCACCTCTCCGTTCTGCAATTCTATTCTTAAAAAATAGATACCGCTACTTAAACCACCTAGATTAGTTTTGTCAGGCCGAGCGGAAAAGTTCATACTGAGCGAAGTCGAAGTGAAGTCGACAAAACTTTGAATTAATTTTCCTTCTACACCAAAGACTTCAATATTCTTGATTTTTTCTTTGCTTTTCACACTAAAAATACCTGTAGTCGGGTTAGGGTAGACCGAAACCTCATTTCTCGGCTCCGTTCGAAGACCATTTTCGTCTAAGCCAATTACCAAATCCGTTAAACGTACCAAAGGCTGACTTGGTAAACCATCCCATTTGGTAAAGTCGCCACCCACATAATACCCTCCAAATTTTGATTTTTTAATGAAAACAATCATAGGATAACCTGCTCCTATAGCATTAGAACTATCCGGACCTAAACCAGTAAAGTATTGTGGCTCAACTTTTCCTGAACTATCTATTTTAGCAATACCTCGTTTTGAATACCCTTGGTAATTATTAAAAATTCCGCCTACTAAATATCCACCATCTGCAGTAGGAGCAATTGGTTCTGTATTGGAAATTTGATTATTGGTATCTGTTGGTCCGGAGAAATTCATAAAAGTGGTATCCAAACTGCCATTTGGATTTAGGCGGACCAGCGTTTGATGTTGAGTTTGACCTTTTAATAAATATGAACCAGTTAAGAGTATTTTTCCATTAACTTCCACCAAACCCGGCATAAAATAATTGAAAGCTATCACTGAGCTCAATGGCGAGCTAAAGGTAGTATCTAAAGTGCCGTCTAAATAAATTCGAAACAAACCATCAACTTGTACTCCATTGTAATGGGTTAACTCAAATGGTTTACCGTATACAAGTAAACGATTACTATCATAGGGTAAAAATCCTCTCGGCGGAGCATTGGCAATTCCTATAAAGGTACTGTCCCACAACCCTAGGGGGTTTACCTTTACTATGTGTCTGCCAGGAAAGGTGTCTGGCGGGTTAATGATGTGGCAGGGTAGACCGTTGTTGAAGGAAGAATTCCCAAACAGGATAGAACCGTCTTTATATACATAAAATCCTCCTGTTCTGCATTTTACGGTTTTTCCATAATTTAATTGCCATGGATAATTCCATTGAAACCCATTAGTATCAATAAAACCGTATGCGTTCGATCCGTTAATCAAAACCGAATCATTATAGAAATCAACAATTCCTGAACCACCCCCTGTTCCAGCGAAATTAAAATTTCTACTACCATTCCTGGTTGTGGAACCAATGTCTCTTTGCAATTGACCAGGATTGGAAAGTGCGATATCAAAAGCACCTGCAAAAATAATGTTACCTGAAGGTAACTCTACCAAACTTCCCATGTAGGCACTACGCTGATTTCGAATATCAAAAGAAGGCTGAAAAGTAGGATCGAGTTGAAAGGACTGAGCAAAACTGCCCAGTCCTAAAGTGATTAATATAAGTAGGATACTTAATCTCATTCTACAATTTAATAAATTAGTCGTTTTATACCTTCATTGCGAGCGACATTAAATACGAAATAATCTGATTATAATACAGAGATTGCTTCGTCGTACCTCCTCGCAATGACCTTTCCAATTTTATAACTTAATCAATTTACCTTCAGCTAACTTGCTTCCGTCTTTTACAATTTGATAAACATATTCTCCTTTTGCCAAGTCACTGATGTTAACTTCCGAAATACCTTGTTGAATTGAAACAAATTACTTTGTATTCTGCAAAAACTATTCTTTTAAAAGTTTTTGATGGTTTAGACTGCCATTTTTAAAGTGAATTGACAATATATACAGACCTCCCTTAAGTTCAGAAATGTCAATTTGACTGGAAGGTGTTTCTATTGTTTTTACCAACTTTCCCCTTACATCAAAAATTTGAATTTGTAAAATTGGTTGAGAACTTATTACATTGACTAAACTGTTACTTGGGTTAGGGTAAATTGAAACCTCCGCCTTCAAATTCAGCGTTTTGTTATGCTTTGGAACTCCCGTAATCAGCCCCGTAAGCCTCACAATAGGATCACTTGGTTGACCGTCCCATTTTAAGAAATCACCTCCTACATAATAGCCACCAAATTTTGATGCTCTAATTACATTTATTGAAGGGTAACCGTTACCCCTTGACTGAGAACTGTCGGGGCCACTTCTCGTAAAATACTGAGGCTCAATTGCTCCGTTAGAGTCTAGCTTTACTATGCCCTTTGCCCAATGGTTTTGACAAACATCAAAATATCCACCAACCAAATATCCCCCGTCTGGTGTTTTGCATACAGGGCCAACACTGCCATATAAGTTATTAGTGTCTCTAGGTCCTCCAAAATTCATAAAGGTGGGGTCTAAACTACCATCGGGATTTAAGCGGACCAAGGTTTCATAAGTATGGGTACGCCCTTTTAACAAAAACCTGCCAACCAATAGAATCTTACCATTATCTTCAATCAAGATAGGTAAGAAAGCACCGCTTGAAGGGATATCAGCAATAGGAGAATTAAAAGTGGTATCTAAGGTGCCATCTAAATAAATGCGGCAAAGCCCATCAACGTCCACAGAATCGTAATGAGTAAAATTTCGTGTATAACCTGAAATTAGGATTCTATTCGAATCGTAACGCGTAAAACGCCTTGGACTACCACTTGCATCATGTGTAAATGTACTGTCCCATAAGCCCGTTGGAGTTAATTTAATAATTATTCTACCGGGGAAGGTATCAGGCGGATTAATTATGTTACAGGGCACTCCCCAATTGTCCTTTCCATTCGCAATTAGTGCTGAGCCATCTTTGAAAAAAAAAGGCAAATTACCCCAACCACAACGAACCGTTTTTATGCGATTCAGTTTCCATCTATTGTTGTTGAAGTCATTCCCTAGAGTATCTCTTAAAACATCATGGAAATAGATAATACTATCATTTAGCCGAAACATTGGTCCAATTGAATTAGACCCACTGGTACTACTAAAAGGAGTATACAGGTTACCATTTCTGTAAAAACATAAACTACCTATGTACGGTGTTTGACCGTTGTGAAAGCTGAAATTGCCCGATACGTAAATCCTCCCGTCCGGAGGATTTTCATATATATCACCTACTCGGGGGCCTAACGTTGTTCTAAAATCAAAATGTGATTGAAAAGTAGGGTCTAAAACAAGGGATCTGTCTCTTATACACATCTCCGAGCC
>OJDV01000617.1_pt1 | contig 12229 bp, 8 predicted proteins | sample 1592911 | NCBI WGS metagenome assembly OJDV01 (sample SAMN05416860, study PRJEB24817) | seawater metagenome | isolation source: Sea water | place: Canada:Atlantic | collected 2013-11 | reverse complement strand
CTATTAAGACATCTGCTCTATAGCGTTTTTTAGAATCTTTATTATCAATTAAAGGATCGTTAAAAGCATCTACATGACCAGACGCTTTCCATGTTGTTGGATGCATCAATATAGAGGCATCGATACCCACAATATTCTCATGCATTTGAACCATTGCTTTCCACCAATATTCTCTGATATTTTTCTTTAGCTCTACACCATTTTGAGCGTAGTCATACACCGCACTTAATCCATCATATATTTCACTAGATTGAAACACATAACCGTATTCTTTTGCGTGCGATAGCACTTTTTTAAACTGATCTTCTTGTTTTGCCATAATGGTCACAAATATACATCAACCTAAAAAGCTAGCAAGAAAAAAACTAATTCAGTTTTTTACAACGATACACGAATGCAGGAGGGAAATTAAACATCTCAAAATCTAAAGAAATGGCCTCTTTAAAAACTTTCTTTAAATATTTATGTCTGATTAATTACTAAAAATTATTGGGTAAATTATATGAAAAGAATAATAGTTGCTTCACTTCTATGCTCAGGACTTTCTGTTGCACAACAACCATCAAGTGATATTACAAATGGTTTAAAACAATTAGCACCAGCTGCAAAAATCTCATCAACCTCTACAACACCTATTAAAGGCATAAAACAAATCAACCTAGAATCTGATAATATTGATGATGTTTATTATATGACGGATGATGGTAAATACTTTATTCAAGGGACCATAATTGAAACTAACTCCCGTAAAAATTTAACTGAAGACAGTAAAACTTCTAAACGAAAGGACATCGTTAATAAGTTTGATAAAGATCAACGCATAGACTTTTTTCCTGAAGACATGAAACACCACATTACTGTTTATACAGATATTGATTGTGGCTATTGTCGGAAACTTCACACTGAAATGGAAGAATACAATGAATTGGGCATCGGTATATCTTATTTATTTTGGCCACGTTCTGGGATAAATACACCTTCTTATAATAAAGCTGTTCATGCATGGTGTGCAATCGATAGAAATGAAGCGATGACAATGGCTCAAAATGGCAAAGATCTTGAACCTAAACAATGTGATAATCCTGTGGCAGATCACTATGACTCAGGTAAAAAAGCAGGTGTAAGGGGCACTCCTAATATTGTGACTGATGCAGGTGAGCTCATTCCAACATATATGCCAGCACAGGCCTTATTGCAAAGATTAGAAATACTGGCTGCCAAATGATTGAGATTATCCAAATACACGTTTTTTAAATTAACATAAGTTTCATATTGGTTAATTAATATTGTGGGACTTAAATGGGCAGGCTGATAAAAGCATGAGTTGATGTTTTATTGTTTGCCCTTATTGCTTATTTCTATGCTGACTAGAATCAAATACTTTTTTACCAGCAATAATGGTCATGAGTATTTTGCCTTTAAGTAATTCACCAGGAGAGTTTTCTCCCAATTGAAAAGGGTCAATGTCCATAATGGTTAAATCTGCCCAGTAACCTGCTTTGAGTATTCCTGTATCTTTTTCTCTAAATGCTGAATAGGCAGCCCAGTTGGTATATGCTCGTAAGGATTCTTCAGCAGTCATGTTTTGTTCGCTATACCATCCATCTGAGGGGTTTTTGTTCTTGTCGCGACGAGTGATGGCAGCATGTAAGCCATAAAATATGCTGTGATCAGAACCAGGGGAATCTGAATTAAAAGTTAACACTATTCCTGCTTTTCGCATGGTTCTCCAAGCATATGCATGTTTGATTCTATCTGGCCCCAGTCGGTCTTCTGCCCAGGTTTTATCTTCAACAGCATGCGGAGGTTCCATAGAAGCAATTATTGATAATTCTTTGAGCCTTTTAACATCATCGGGATGAATAATTTGGGCGTGTTCTATTCTGTGTCTGTTTTTTTGAGAATTTGGATGCTTGTTAAATACAGATTGAAAATAATCTACGGTTTCACGGTTGCCGGCATCACCTATGGCATGTACACCTACTTGGAAACCAGCTTGCATAAGTTTTTCTACTATTTGTCCGTTAAACCCATAACCATCGCCACTGATGCCTTTGTGTCCAGGTTTGTCTTCGTAATCATCTATCAAACGAGCGCCACGTGAACCCAATGCGCCATCATAATAAGCTTTGACTGATCGCACATCAAGCCATCCTTCTTTATCTGATTGAGGGCCTTTTTTTATCCATTTATTAGATAAATCTTCATCTCTGGCAGATAACATGGCATAGACACGGGTTGGTAAGTTGTTGTTTTTTCTTAAGTTTTCAAATGCCGTCATGTGCGCAGTACTGGCGCCAGCTTGATGTATAGCAACAAATCCATCTTCTGCCATCTTATTTAGTCCATCATAAATGTACTTTTCGAACTGTTTTTCACTGGCTTCAGGAATTGAATCATTCATGAGTGTGGTGGCGCGATTTAAGACTATACCGAGTAATTCGCCATTTTTATCTTTTAGGATTTCGCCACCCACTGGTGCCTTAGTTTCTTTTGATATGCCAGCTAATTCAAAGGCCAAGGTATTTCCCCACCCCGCAAAACCATGCAGGCTTTTTAAATAAACAGGATTTTCAGGAAAATGTTTATCTAGCATTTGTCTGGTTGGGTAATTGTTGGCCCAATCACCTTCGTCCCAACCTTGCCCAATAATCCATTCTCCCTTTTCTGGATTTTTAACAAAAGCTTTGATGCGTCCAATCGCTTCATCGGCATTTTTTACATCGGTTAAATTAACTTTATGCAAAAGTTCACCTAATTCACCAACATGCCCATGTGAATCTACCAATCCAGGAACAACCACAGCCGATTCTAAGTCGACAATTTTAGTTTTGTCTGTTTTAAATTCCATCGCAGCTTTATTGCTGCCTACAAACAATATTTTATCGTCTTTAATAGCGATGGCCTGTGCATCTGGGTGCCACCCATTTTTATCGTGAGGGGCATTTTTTGCAGGCACACCATCTAGTGAAGGTTCATCCCAGTTAAGGCTGTAAATTTTCGCATTGTGAAGAATTAAGTCCGCAGATACCGATTTACTGTCCTCTGAGGCATGATCTTTATGGGGTTTAGCATTGAGGTTGATACTAACAAAAAATAATATTAAGACTGCAATTTGTAAAGTTGGCATTTTAAATTTAAACATGTTTTCTCTTTATTGATTTTTTATTTTGAAACATTAATCCTATCACAAAGGCATAGGCTGTTGTCAAAATTAGAAAAAAAAGATAAATGTCTATATGTCTTGAATGGAGTTAAAACCCCAATGCATATGATTAATCACAATAAAAAAATTAATAAAATGTCCGTTAATTTATTAATAATACGCATACAGTATTATAAGGCTCTATATTGAGCAAAATATTTTTTACTTGTATAATTATTACGCATATATCATATCCATTAAACAGGAAATAAGATGAAAGCATCATATTCAAAATCATTAATCACTTTTAACTTACTAATTATTCTTTGTGTTTCACAAGCCTTTGCAGGTGGGGGCACATGGAGTGAGATCAATGATGCGCCCAGTTTTCCTGATAAATCAGCACAAATCTCTCAAGGAGCAGGAAAACTATTACAAATAATTGGTCAAACTTCTGCTAGTGATGTTCGAGACAGTTATTGTATTAAAATCACGGATACCAATAATTTCAGTGTCACCAGTGATGCCAATACGGACCCGGCAGCCACAGCTACTTTTGATACGCGTTTGTTCTTATTTGATAAAAATGGTAAGCCATTGTTGTTTAATGATGACACAGCTCATAATTCAGCCCCATTTCATTCGACACTCACAGGAGCTGCAACAGATGGCTCTGGCTATGTATTGGATCAGCCTGGTGAATATGTTTTGGTTGTTACAGGGTTTGCTCATTCACCTATAGATTCTGGAAATAATTCATTATTTAATTTTAATTCAGGTAATTCTGGTTTAATTAATGGCTCAAATCCTATATCAGGTCGCTTTGCCGGTTGGGACAATGCTACACCAGCAACTGGTGATTATTTTTTAGGATTACAAGGGGTAGAATTTTGCCAAGAAAATTTAGATATTATTGGCACAAATACGTCTGAATCAGACACAAGTATGTGCTTTGGGGATGGCCAAGGCGATTTTCCTGCTTGTAATAACGAGAGTTCTGCTTCAAATAAGGATGATTTGACTATTGGCTATTTTAATAAAGATAAACACCTGGATGTGATTTTTGATGAAGGCGGTGAATCACCCACATTGTGTCTTGGGAGTGGATTGGATGGTTTTAATCAATGTAATTCTCTTGATATTGGAGTCTTTGACACATCCAGAGTAGCAGTGGCTGATATTAATAATGATCAAAAACCAGACGCGGTTTTTATTGGTTTTAATTCTACGGTAGTAAAAATTTGCCTTGGAAATGGTGTGAGTGGATTCTTAAGTAATTGTACCGAAATTCCTGTATCTCAGGATTTCTTTTCAAATATCGATTTAGCCTATATGGATACGGACAATAATATAGATTTAATCGTACATGGTTTCAATTCTATTCAAATATGTCCAGGTGATGGAGTTGGCAGCTTTGGGACCTGTAATAATGTATCGGTACAATCGGGTCGAGGTTTGGAGATTAATGATATCAATAATGACAATCATCTAGATATTGTGACCTATGCAGAACAACAACCTTCACAAGTCTGTTTAAACGATGGAACCGGAGCCATAAATTGTTCAGCTATGAATGCGCTAATTCATGATACAACTGGTATAGCCATGAATGATTTAAATGCTGATGGAAATATTGATGCAGTTTTCTCTAATAATAATGGATTTCAATCGGGTCTAAATAAAGTGTGTCTTGGTGATGGGCTAGGTGCTTTTACTTGCACCAATGTCAGTGGTACGGCAGATAACCATAAATCGGTCAGTTTAGGTGATCTTAATGGCGATGGTTTTCTTGATGCTGTTTTTGGTGTCAATTTCCACACTCGAATATGCTATGGTGTAGGAGATGGAACATTTACAGATTGTTTCAATGATGACAAAATTCAAGTCAACCAAGTACAATTAGGAGAATTTGGAGAATTTACAAAATGGACAGAAATTAATGATGCACCAAGTTTCCCTGATGGGCAGGCACAAGTCACAAGAGGTAAAGGCGAATTGCCCTTTATATTCGGTACAACAAGTTCGCCAAATGATCATCGTGATGCTTATTGTATTAAGATAGATGATCCATCTAATTTTCAAATTACTTCAGATTCAATCACTGATCCTTTTGCAAGTGCTACTTTTGATACACGGTTGTTCTTATTTGATAAACTTGGAACTCCCGTTTTGTTTAACGATGATACGCCACCAAGTGCCTCTCCCTTTGCATCCACATTAACAGGAGTTGCTACTGATAACTCCGGATATGTATTATCACAAGCAGGGGAATATGTTTTAGTGGTAGCAGGTTTTTCTAATGACCCATTGGATGGAGTTGCCAATCCGCTATTTGCACAGACTGCTTCATTGGTCCATGCTCCTGATCCATCAGTTGGGCATTTTAATACATGGGAAAACAGTTCACCTGCAACTGGTAATTATTCATTAACATTGCAAGGCGTCAGTCATTGTCAAGATAAAATAGATCTTGTTGCAACTGCTATTAATTCAGATGTTGCAGATCAATCTTATTTATGTGCTGGTGATGGACAAGGAAATTTTGGTCAATGTGACACCACAAGTATTAGTAGTGTAAAAAGTTCTGTTTCTGTTGGGTATCTGGATCAAGATTCACATTTAGATGCAATATTTGATGATTTTATTTCCGATATCCCTTCCATCTGTTTAGGGGATGGTTTAGGAGCTTATCGAAATTGCTCGGTATTTGTTATAGGCACCAATAATACAAATAATACTGCATTAGCAGATGTTAATAATGATGGTTTTACAGATGTGGCCTTTTCAGCTGCATTTGATAATCATAGAATATGTTTAGGCAATGGTTTAGGCCAATTTACAACGTGTTCTGAAATACCCAATTCTAACACTACAGGTGATGTTAAATTTGCTTATATGAATGCAGATAACACATTAGATGTGGTTTTTATGCATTTTGAAAATGGCATAAATATCTGTTATGGTGCGGGTGATGGAACCTTCTCCTCTTGTACAGCAACCAATACGAATGCATACAATGGTGAAATAGCCGATATTAACTCAGATGGTAACAATGATATTGTGACTTCAAGTGATGGAGCAACTAATAATATTTGTATCAACAATGGTTCAGGAACACTGACATGCAACCCTATCAATGCCAATGAAAACAGAACAAATGGTTTAGCTCTTGGGGATTTGGATAATAACGGCAGTATAGATATTGTTTTTAGTAATGTAAATGGCAGCAATCCAGGTGTTAACCAAGTCTGTTTAAATGATGGGAACCTTAATTTTAGTTGTAGCGATGTCAGTGGTGTGAGTGGAGATTATTCCGATGTGAAATTAGCTTTATTGAACGATGACAATATTTCGGATGTTGTATTTGTGGGTTTTTTGAATTTTGTTAGAACCTGTATAGGCAACGGTAATGGGTCTTTTAGTCATTGTAATAACAATACCAATATAAAAGCAAACAAAATCCAATTAGGCGAATTTGGTGATTTTGATGTGATATTTGCCAATGGTTTTGAGTGACCTAAATGCATTGTAAAAGATTGAGAAAACTAATGGGCAGATTGTCTGCCCATTTATTTTAAAGTGTTATTTTGTGTGTTCAACCGTAACATCGGTATAAATTCCACCACGAACCATAAACTCAACACGGACTTTCATCCAACGTGGGTCAGTGGCTTTAACTAAATCATCTAATATTTGATTCGTAATGGCTTCATGGAAAGCTCCAGTCTCACGAAAAGACCAAACATAAAGTTTTAAAGATTTTAATTCTACACACAATTCATCAGGAGTGTAATCTAAATATATGGTGGCGAAATCTGGTTGACCAGTTTTTGGACACAAACAGGTAAATTCAGGTATTCTCATCGATATTTTATAATCTCTGCCCTTTTGTGGGTTAACAAATGTTTCTAGTTCTTTGCTTGGCGTTGTTGTCATGGCATAATGTATCGTTTAAAAAAATGCACCTTACCGAAAATAAAAAGGATTAGCAAGTCTATATGCGATTAACAAAGATAAAATTATCAGGATTTAAGTCATTTGTTGACTCAACTGAATTTCTTATGCCTTCCAATCTGATTGGAGTGGTTGGGCCAAATGGCTGTGGCAAGTCAAATATTATTGATGCTGTTCGTTGGGTTATGGGAGAAACAAGCGCCAAAATGCTGCGTGGCGGTTCTATGACTGACGTAATTTTTAGCGGATCTAGTTCAAGAAAGCCCGTTGGAACGGCGATGGTAGAGTTGATTTTTGATAATTCTATGGGCATGGCAAAAGGTGAATTTGCTCAATACAATGAAATTTCTGTAAAAAGAATGGTTTCTAGAGATGGCCAATCTAAGTATTATTTGAATAAAACAAAATGCCGTAAAAAAGACATAACCGATTTATTTTTGGGAACTGGTTTGGGTCCACGTAGTTATGCCATTATTGAACAAGGCATGATTTCACGCATTGTTGAATCAAAACCTGAAGAATTACGCAGTTACATAGAAGAAGCGGCAGGAATATCAAAGTACCGAGAACGCAGAAGGGAAACAGAAAGAAGAATAAAACACACGCGTGAAAATTTGGAAAGACTCGATGATCTACGTGCCGAAGTTGGCAAACACATTAATCACCTCAAACGCCAGGCAAAAAACGCAGAAAAATACAAAGGATTGAAAGATAAGTTTCGCATTATAGAAGTAGAGTTGTTGGGCTTGAAGTGGCAACAATGGCAAAACAAAACAGAAAAAAGCCAATTGGTTGTTACAGAATTAGATTTGGCACTAGAAGAAATAAAAACGGGTTTAACTGGTAGCGAAAATCAAATTGACAAACAGCGCATTGCTTATCATGTGTTGCAAGATAAAGGCAATAAAATCCAAGAGCAATTGTATTTAGTCAATGCTGAAATCGGAAAAATTGAACAGTTTATCAGTCATTCAAAATCATTATCAGAAAGACTGGCTAAAGAACTACAAGAAGCCGAAGATGCATTAAAAATCAGTAAAGAACAGTTAAACAAAGACCAAATTGATCTTGCGAACACCGAAAGAGAATTCAAAAAAGTTGAACCAGAGTTAGAAAAATTTGAAAAACTGGTGAACGAGAAAAAGGAGGCGTTTTCAGTTTTAGAAGATGAGTTGCTGGAATGGCAAAGCAGTTGGAACAATTTGGTTAGCCAAATTTCTGAGAAAAATCGCATCGTTGAAGTAGAGCAAACAAAAATTGCAAGCCTTGATCAACAATTGGGCCGCCAAGCAGAACGTTTGCAAGTCTTAAAAAATGAAAGCTCAACTGCCACAGCCTTACCATTGGAAAAAGAACTGGAAGAGCTGCAATTAAAACAAGAAGAAAATAATCTGGCTCAAGATGAGAAAGTTGAAAATTTAGAAGAAGTAAAAAACAGTCTTGAACTAAATAAAAACAAAACTCGACTTGATCAAGAAAAGCTCAACGAAAAGCAAATGCAATTGCACCAAGCCAAGGGTAAGCGTGGCTCATTGTTGGCATTACAACAAGCAGCCATGAGTGATAATGATGAAGAAGCAAGACAATGGTACAACCAACACGATTTAGAATCAGCCAGCAAATTATCACAATTATTAGAAGTAGACACTGGCTGGGAAAAGGCCGTAGAAACAGCATTAGGTGAGCATTTACAGGCGCTTGTTGCCGATCAAAAAACAGCACTAGAAGCAGCCCTCACTGATTGGCAATTTGGCAATTTAGTGATAGTTGAGAACAGTAATCAGGAAAATAAGGCCACAGCAGGAAGCTTGGCAGAGATGGTCAAAGGACCAGAAGTGTTGAATGAATGGTTTAATAATATTTATATCAGTGATGATTTAACCCAAGCATTAAAAAGCCGTAACAAATTGAAAACTGGACAATCATTTATCACAAGAGATGGTGTTTTAATAGGTAAAAACTGGTTAAAAACCAGTCAAGGTAAAAATGCGGGTGGATTTTTATTGAGAAAAAAAGAACTAAAGGATTTAGAAAAAAACATTAAAACCCTAGAAAACTTAATAAATGAATTGGTTGGTGAAATTGAACAAGGACGTATTGATATTGCTCAATTAGAATCACAAAAAGAACAGCTGCAATTGGATGTCAATATGGGCCATAGGCAATTGTCAGAATTGAATGCCAATATATCTTCAAAAAAACATAAGATTGAACAAATACAATCACGCCATATCCAAATCAATACAGAATCAGAACAATTACAAGTGCAAATTGAAATTGATGAGAGCAGTGTTAAAAAAGCCAGAGCTGAATTAGAAGAAGCCATAGCCATTTCAACAGAATTACTCGATCAGAAACAGAATCAAGAACAACAACAACACGATTTGGTTGCAGCTAAGGAGCAGTCTAAAAAATCTCTTGCTGACACTTCAAATTTTTACTATCAACAAAAACTATTACTGCAAAGTTTACAAAGTAAAATTAATTCTTCTAATCACAGCATAGTCAGAATGGAGCAACACAGTGATAGATTGCAGGTCAGGCAAAAAGATTTGTTACAACAAATGTCTCAAGATGCCAGTCCGGTTGAAGCAAAACAAACGGAATTGGAAAAATTATTAGACAATAGAATTGAAACAGAAAAGCAAAGAGATGAGTTGCGCCAACAAACACAAGCATGTCAAGCTGAATTAGAGTTGCTCGAAAGACAACGCAGTGACCACAATGCCAGTATTGAACATGCCCGCAGTAAATTGGAAAACTCTCGCTTAGAACATCAAAGTAACCAATTACGTGCTGACGCCTATAACGAACAAATTACTGAAAAAGGATTTGAAGCCAAACAAGTAGTTTCTGAAGTACCAGAAGGGCAAAATGCTGAATTCAAACAAAACGAACTTGAAAGAATGGAGAGGAGCATAGTTCGTCTTGAACCAGTCAATTTGGCTGCTATTTCAGAATACGAAGAAGAAAGCCAGCGCAAAGAATACTTGGATCAACAGAATGACGATTTGGTTGATGCTTTAGAAACCTTAGAAAAAGCCATTCGTAAAATTGATAAAGAAACCAGAACCCTATTTAAAGACACATTTGAAGCCATTAATACAAATATCAAAATTTTGTTTCCAAAACTTTTCGGTGGCGGGCATTGTTACCTAGAACTTACCAGTGATGATTTACTAACAACTGGAGTTTCAATTATGGCGCGTCCTCCAGGAAAGCGCATCTCTAATATTCAATTACTCTCAGGTGGTGAAAAAGCCTTAACAGCTGTTGCCATGGTTTTTTCAATATTCAACCTTAACCCAGCTCCGTTTTGTATGCTAGATGAGGTTGACGCACCATTAGATGATGCAAATGTTGCTAGATTCTCTAAAATGGTAGCTGAAATGTCTGAAAGAGTCCAATTTTTATTCGTCACACATAATAAAGTGACCATGGAAATTGCCAATCAACTCAATGGAGTCACCATGCGTGAACCAGGAGTATCAAGACTTGTTAGTGTTGATTTGGCAGAAGCCACTTCAATGATAAATGAATAAACAATAACCAATGGAAAATAAAGGCAGTTTAGTGAATGTGGGTTTAGGAATGACATTGGGTTCACACATCACACCTCTATCACGAAGTTATATTGAAAATGCAGATGTGGTGTTTGTGGCTGCATCCAATAACATTGTTGAACAATGGGTTGCTGGCATGAATGATGATGTTAGAAGCCTTCAGGAATATTATCAAGAAGGATTGCCACGCAGAAAAACCTACGAGAAAATGGTTGCAGTGATAATGGATGAATTGCGTTTAGGAAAAAATGTTTGTGGTGCTTTTTACGGTCATCCTGGAGTATTTGCCTGGGCACCTCATGAATCTATCAAACAAGCCAAAGCAGAAGGGTTTAAAGCCCATATGGAACCTGGGATATCAGCTGAAGATTGTCTTTATGCAGATTTAGGCATTGATCCAGGTACTTGTGGGTGTACACATTATGAGGCGAGTCAATTTATTAGGTCACAAAAGAAATTTGATTCCAGTGCCTATCTGGTTCTATGGCAAATAGGGGTTTTGGGCAGTAATACATCAAAGAAATTTTCTACCACTCAAGATTATATTCAAAGTCTTGTCGATGTTTTATTAAAAACATATCCTGAGGATATGGAAGTTACATTGTATGAGTGTGCTGTATTACCGATTGAAGAAACTCTTATTTACAAGTTAACATTATCTCAATTAGCACAGTCTAATACCAGTCTTAAAACAACCTTGTTGATTCCTCCTCTGTCAAAAATAAAAAAAATAGATTAATAATCTCTTATATGCTAGTATGATTTCGCAAGTAAAAATAATTATGAACTTAAAAGGGACAAACTATGAATAACACCATAAAAGCTTTAGAGAAAATTGGCCAAAATACATCGATTAAACAACACGATACATTACAGGAGATGTTGGATGTTTTAAATGTTAATGCCAAGTCATTTGATCAATTGAATACAAAAGATATTGTCTGTATTCATATTGATGACGATGATGATGAAGATTAAGATTAAGATTATCTATTAATCAATTAACATTAAAAGTTTTTTATGATGGTTACCAAGTTTCTACTTGTGGCAACAAGTGTTTTATTGTTATGTTCAATAGAAGCGGTTTCTAGTGATGGTAACCATCAAATTGAAGACCTCTCACTTTTTCAAAAAGATGAGTTAGATAAATATTTAATCACCACTGAAAAATTAAGAACAAATGATCTGACAAAGTTTTCATCTAATCTAGACTCGCTTGAGTCTATTCAAAATAATCTATCATCCCAACAAAATTGTTATTTTAAATATCTAAAAATCTACCAATTCTCCATAAAAGGTAATTATGACCAGTCTGTTAAAGATCTAGAGTTGCTTAAGGCAGCGTGTGATTATTTGCCTGTAAAAATTCGAACGTATGCGCTTTTAGCTAACTTATATGGGATTTCACAAAAATATAAAGAAGCATTGAATAACTTAGATTTTGTTATTAATAACGTTGATGCCATTAATGACAAAGAAACTAAAAGTATTGCTTTTACAATTGCATCAATTGTCTATTACCTGTCTCTTATACACATCTGACGCTGCCGACGATCTACTCTGTGTA
>OJDV01000616.1_pt1 | contig 12230 bp, 11 predicted proteins | sample 1592911 | NCBI WGS metagenome assembly OJDV01 (sample SAMN05416860, study PRJEB24817) | seawater metagenome | isolation source: Sea water | place: Canada:Atlantic | collected 2013-11 | reverse complement strand
ACGAGATTTCTGCCTGTCTCGTGGGCTCGGAGATGTGTATAAGAGACAGCTCAATTTTTATTTGCTTAGCAATATCACGTGGAATGCACATTTTCGTGCCATGTAAATGAAAGGCCATAGGACCATTAAAAGGGGCTTTATGGGCCAAAGAAATTGTTGTTTTTAAAGCAAAGCCTTGCTCAATAAGCTGTGCACTTAAATTAAAGTTATCAGGAAGAAAACAAATGCGAGCTTGCTGATTGATAGGTAATTCAGATAAAGTCATGGTGCCACCAACAAACGATAATAATTATCATTTGATAATACTAAAGCAGAACTCATACGACAACATAATAGATTATTGTATTTACCCTAACTTGATCTAACGCACTAATGTCGGCAATTTATAACCATTAAATAATAGTTTAAATAACAGTTCTTTATCAAAACAAATGCATTAAAAATCTCGATTTTTGCACCTTCAGTTAAAATTACAAACAAAAACACACCATTATTATCTACCAATGTTGATAAATGCTATTTATCCTTATATAATGCACCCGCTTTTAACAAGGGCAATTGTTTCAAGAAAGTATTTAAGGGATACAACCTTGCAACATTGATAATAGAAAATGGCACAACATCCATCAATTTTGGAAGTCAAAAAAACCGTATTTTTAATAGCTGTTTGGCAATTAATAATGGGTATTATTATCGCTCTTGTGTTTCAACTGTTGAATGGATCAACAGCAGCCATTGCTGGGTTTTTTGGAGCCAGCATTAGTTTTGCAGGAAGCATAGTCTTTGCATTTATGGTGTTTGGTTTGGGAGATCAATCATCAAAAAATATAATGCAAATAATGTTTAGAGCAGAAGCATTTAAATTTTTAACCATAGGGTTAATGTTTTATATTGCGATTGCAGTATTGGCACTTCCTTTTATGCCAGTAATAGTCGGTTTTATGGCAACCTTGTTGGTTTTTTTTGTTGCTTTATTAACCGTATTTAGATAAAGAATATAAGTAGAGTATAGAAAAATGGCATCAGGCGGCATCGGCGGATACATAAAGCATCACTTAGAAAACAACAAACTAGAATTGGTTGAAGGTTCAACTTTTTGGACTGTCCATGTTGACAGTGTTATTTATACATTAATAACCGCTGTGGTTTTTTTGGGTTTTTTTGGATACATAGCTAAAAATGCAAAATCAGGGGTACCATCTAAGTCTCAAAACTTTGTTGAAATGATAATTAAATTTGTCAACGAACAAGTTAACGATCTTTTTCATTATAAAAGCAAAGTGGTTGCACCATTGGCTTTAAGTATTTTTGTATGGGTCTTTTTAATGAACTTTATGGATTTGGTTCCTGTGGACTTGTTACCAGCTGCCGGTATGGCTGTGGGCATTGATTATATGCGCGTTGTACCATCAACAGATTTAAACATAACTTTTGGAATGTCTTTTGCTGTCATTCTATTGGTTATGTACTATAACTTTACAAAAAAAGGCCCAGTTGGTTACGCAAAAGAATATTTTGGTCACCCTTTTGAGGCCAAAGGCCCTGTTGGCAAGATATTGGTGTTGTTACCAAACACTTTACTAAACACAGTAGAAACCATAGCCAAACCAGTCTCTCTTGGTTTGCGTTTATTTGGAAACTTATATGCAGGTGAATTAATATTTATGTTAATCGCCGTATTTACCCTTGGATATGGACTTGAACAATTATTATCATTTGGTGGAATCATCATGATAATTGCTCAATTTCTTTTGGGTTTAATGTGGGCATTATTCCACATTTTAATCATTACCTTACAAGCGTTTATTTTCATGATGTTGAGTGTGGTCTATTTGGCTCAATCACATGATACTGGACACTAGTAATTGTAAATCAAAAAAAAGTAAACTTTAATAGTAGTAAAATTTTTAATTTCGTCAAAATAAAATAATCGGAGAAAACGATGGAAAACTTGGCTTTATACGCTGATATACAAGGTATGACAGCAATCGCAGTAGCATTAATCATTGGTATGGGTGCACTTGGAACAGCAATTGGTTTTGGTTTATTAGGAGGTCGCTTATTAGAAGCTTCAGCCAGACAACCAGAATTGGCTCCTATGTTACAAGGTAAAATGTTCTTAATCGCAGGTTTACTAGATGCAGTAGCGATGATTGGTATTGGTTTAGCATTGTTCTTTACTTTTGCTAACCCGTTCCTAGGACCTATTACAGCTGTTGCTAGCTAACTTAATTAAGTCTTTTATTATATTAACATTAGATTTTATTAGGAGAATATCGCAATGAGTATAAATTTCACATTAATAATCCAAATGGTTGTTTTTCTAGTGGTTGTACTAATAACCATGAAAAAGATTTGGCCTGTTATATTGGGCGCTATGGAAGAACGTGAAAAGCAAATCGCTGATGGCTTAGCTGCATCAGATGAAGCTGATATTGCACTAAAGAAAGCACAAACAGAAGCAGAGCAAATCGTAAACGAAGCCAAAGATCAAGCTGGAACAGTGCGCGAATCTGCTACTAAAATGGCAACCAAGATTAAAGATCAAGCAAAGGCCGATGCCATTGCTGAAAAAGATCGTCAATTGGCTGCTGCTGTTGCAGAGATAGAACAAGAATCAAACAGAGCAAAGGAAGACTTGCGCAAGCAGGTTTCAGGTATTGCTTTGGCTGGTGCTGAGAAGTTGTTGAACAAAGAAGTTGATTCTAAAGTTCATGCAGACTTGTTAAACGACCTGGTTAAAGAGATTTAATCATGGCTGAACATGTCACACTGGCTCGCCCTTATGCTAAAGCAGCTTTTGATTTTGCAAAAGACGCAGGTTTGGTCGACTCTTGGTTAAAACAACTCACGGTTTCAGCAGGCGTTGCCTGTATAGAAGAAGTGGCACAATCATTTTCATCACCAGATAAAAACAACGACCAATTGGTCGGTCTTTTGGTTGGTGTTGATTCTGATGATGGTTACAAAAACTTAATCACTATGATGGCAGAAAACAACCGCCTGGGCTTATTACCAGAAGTTGTGAATGTCTTTAAATTTATCAGTGAGCAAGATGCGAAATCACTCAGTGCTGATGTTTATACATCTGAAGAGTTAAACCAAGAGCAATTAGATAACATCACTGCTTCCTTATCAAACAGATTAGGAAAAACAATAAACCTCAATCAACACATTGACGCATCGCTTTTAAGTGGTGCGCGCATAGTTGCAGGTGACTTGGTTATTGATGGCTCTTTAAAGGCTAAACTAGAAAAATTAAAAACAGAAATGTTAAATTAATTGGTATTAATTAAATATTTCTATAAATAAATAACGAGTTATAAAAGTATAACTCACTAATTGGAAAGAGGACTCACAATGCAAACGACATTGAATCCATCAGAAATTAGCGAACTTATTAAAGAGCGCATAAAGAATTTCGAAGTACAATCAGAAGCAAGAACAGAAGGAACGGTTGTATCCGTTTCAGATGGTATTGCACGTATCCATGGTCTTGCAGATGTTATGCAAGGGGAAATGATTGAATTGCCTAATAACACATATGCTTTGGCTCTAAATTTAGAGCGCGATTCAGTTGGTGTTGTCATCATGGGTGATTACACAAACATTTCAGAAGGCGATAAAGCAAAATGTACAGGTAAGATTTTAGAAGTACCTGTTGGCCCAGAAATGGTAGGACGTGTAGTTGATGCTTTAGGAAATCCTATTGATGGAAATGGTCCAATTGACGCTAAAATCATGTCACCAGTTGAGCGCATTGCACCAGGTGTAATTGAGCGTCAATCAGTTGATCAACCAGTACAAACAGGTTTAAAATCAATTGATGCCATGGTGCCAGTTGGCCGTGGTCAACGTGAGCTAATTATTGGTGACAGACAAACAGGTAAAACTGCTGTTGCAATTGATGCGATTATTAATCAAAAGGGCAAAGGTGTAACTTGTATCTATGTTGCCATTGGTCAAAAACGTTCATCAGTAACAGGAATTGTGCGAAAACTAGAAGAGTTTGGCGCAATGGATCATACAATCGTTGTTGCTGCAACAGCATCTGATTCAGCAGCTATGCAATACATGGCTCCTTATGCGGGTTGTGCCATGGGCGAATATTTCCGCGATCGTGGTGAAGACGCTTTAATCGTTTATGATGATTTAACCAAACAAGCATGGGCTTACCGTCAGGTATCTCTTTTGTTAAAACGTCCTCCGGGTCGTGAAGCCTATCCTGGTGATGTATTCTATCTTCATTCACGTTTATTAGAGCGTGCATCAAGAGTAAATGCTGATTATGTTGAAAAATTCACCAATGGTGAAGTGAAAGGCAAAACAGGATCATTAACAGCATTACCAATTATTGAAACACAAGCAGGCGATGTATCTGCTTTTGTACCAACAAATGTAATTTCAATTACTGATGGTCAAATTTTCTTAGAAACAGATTTGTTTAACGCTGGTATCCGTCCTGCGATTAATGCTGGTTTATCAGTATCTCGTGTTGGTGGAGCAGCCCAAACTAAAGTTGTTAAGAAGTTAGGTGGTGGTGTTCGTTTGGCATTGGCCCAATACCGTGAGTTAGCGGCATTTGCTCAATTCGCATCTGATTTGGATGAAATAACCAGAAACCAATTAGAGCGTGGACAAAAAGTAACTGAATTAATGAAGCAAGGCCAGTATTCTCCAATGAGTGTATCAGAAATGGCTGTTACTTTGTTTGCAGTTGATAAAGGCTATATGGATGATATTGCCATCAATAAAATAGGCGATTTTGAAGCCGGTTTATTAAGCCACATGAACAATGCAAATGAAAAATTCATGAATGAATTAAGTGAATCAGGTGCTTATAACGATGAAGTTGAAGCCAGCATTAAAGCTGGTATTGAAGATTTCAAAAAAACAGGAACCTGGTAAGCAATAAATTTTACTAAAGGATGTTTCTAAGAGATATCCTTTTTCAAAGTTTTATAGAGAATAATTATGGCAGTTGGAAGAGAAATTGTAACCAAAATTAAAAGTGTTCAGTCTACCAAAAAGGTAACTTCTGCACTGGAAATGGTTTCAGCCAGTAAAATTAAAAAAGCCAAAGATCAGATGTTGGAGGCAAGACCGTATGCTAAGCAAATGCAAGTTATTATTGGTCATTTGGCTCATGCATCACCGGAGTATAGACACCCTTTCATGAAAGACCGTGAGGTTAAGCGTGTGGGTTATGTTGTAGTTTCGACTGATCGTGGTTTATGTGGTGGTTTAAATACCAACCTATTTAAAAAGTGTGTTGCTGACATGAAAGTATGGCAAGACAAAGGTGTAAAAGTGGACGTGGTTACTATTGGTAACAAGGCTGCTTCCTTTTTTAAGAAGGTTGATGTTAATTTAAAAGCCAGTATCCCTTCATTGGGTGATAAACCAGAGCTAACTAAATTGATTGGTGTGGTTAAGGTAATGTTAGAAGCTTTTGCGGATGAAAAAATTGATCGTTTAAACTTAGTGTTTAATGATTTTATAAATTCAATTGTGCAAAAACCGACTGTACAACAACTCTTGCCACTAGAAACAACTGAAGACGAACATATCAAGAAAAACTTTGATTACCTTTATGAACCAGAGGCCAAAGATGTATTAGAGTTTGTATTGGGTCGTTATGTTGAATCATTGGTTTATCAAGGTGTGCTAGAAAACCTAGCCAGTGAGCATTCGGCAAGAATGGTTGCTATGAAAAGCGCCACAGATAATGCAACAGACTTAATAAAAGATTTACAATTGATATATAACAAGGCACGTCAAGCTGCCATTACACAAGAAATTTCAGAAATTGTTGGCGGAGCCGCTGCAGTTTAAAGAACAAGATACCTTAAGAGGATTTAAAAAATGAGTTCAGGTAAAATAGTACAAATTATTGGCGCGGTAGTTGACGTAGAATTCGAACGTAAAGACGTTCCTAGAGTATATGAAGCTTTAACCATTGCAGAAACAGGAACAACTCTAGAAGTTCAACAACAATTGGGTGATGGCGTTGTTAGAACAATTGCATTAGGATCAACAGATGGTCTTAAAAGAAACCTAGAAGTTGCAAAAACTGGAGCACCAATTAAAGTTCCTGTTGGAACTAAAACATTGGGCCGTATCATGGATGTATTAGGAAATCCAATTGATAACGCTGGACCAGTTGGTGAAGATGACCGTTGGGAAATTCACAGAGCAGCACCTAGTTACGAAGAGCAAGCCGCCTCTGAAGAAGTTTTAGAAACAGGCATTAAAGTTATCGACTTGGTTTGTCCTTTTAACAAAGGTGGTAAAGTTGGTTTGTTTGGTGGTGCCGGTGTTGGTAAAACAGTAAACATGATGGAGCTTATCAGAAATATCGCGATTGAGCATTCTGGCTATTCTGTATTTGCTGGTGTTGGTGAGCGTACCCGTGAAGGTAATGATTTCTACCACGAAATGAAAGATTCAAACGTATTGGATAAAGTGGCACTGGTTTATGGACAAATGAATGAGCCTCCAGGAAACAGATTACGTGTGGCACTAACAGGATTAACAATTGCTGAGCAATTCCGTGACGAAGGCAATGACGTATTGTTATTTATTGATAATATCTACCGTTATACTTTGGCAGGAACAGAAGTATCTGCATTACTTGGACGTATGCCATCAGCGGTTGGTTATCAGCCAACACTTGCTGAAGAAATGGGCATGTTACAAGAGCGCATTACTTCAACTAAGAAAGGTTCAATTACTTCAATTCAAGCCGTATATGTACCAGCAGATGATTTAACAGATCCATCACCTGCTACAACTTTCGCGCATTTGGATGCAACAGTTGTATTATCACGTAACATTGCTGAGTTAGGTATTTACCCAGCGGTTGATCCTTTGGATTCAACATCACGTCAATTAGATCCAAATGTTGTTGGTGAAGAACACTACAATGTTGCCCGTGCAGTTCAAGGTACATTACAACGTTATAAAGAGTTAAAAGACATTATTGCAATTTTGGGTATGGATGAGTTATCTGATGAAGATCAACAAGTTGTTTACCGTGCACGTAAAGTTGAAAGATTTTTCTCACAACCTTTCTTTGTTGCTGAAGTATTTACTGGCTCTCCAGGAAAATATGTATCACTGGCTGAAACTATCAGTGGATTTAAAGGCATTATTGAAGGTGAATATGATCACTTGCCTGAGCAAGCCTTCTACATGGCTGGTTCAATTGATGAAGTGATTGAAAAAGCCAAAGCTATGGACGATAAAGCAGCTTAATTGCTAATAATAAACCATAGGAGAATGATATGAGTTCTATACAATGTGATATCGTAAGTGCTGAAAATGAGATTTTCTCAGGTGAAGTAGCGATGGTTTTTGCATCAGGTGTTGCCGGTGAACTAGGCATAGCACCAAGACATGCGCCATTAATTACCTTATTAAAAGCCGGTGAAGTGCGTGTAGAAATGCAAGATGGCAGCCACCAAAACTATTATGTTTCAGGCGGTATTCTTGAAGTACAACCGTATTTGGTTTCAGTTTTAGCCGATACTGCAATACGTGCTGAAGACATTGATGAAGCTGCAGCCATACAAGCCAAAGAAGAGGCCGAGCGCTTATTAAAAGACTCTGAAAAACGTCAAGATTTGGCCCATGTCCAAGCAGACTTGGCCAAAGCCGTTGCACAGATTCAAGCCATCAGTCGCTTAAAGAAAAACTTAAAAAGATAAGTCTTTTTAATAGAGTTAATAGAAAAGCCAGCTACTAAGCTGGTTTTTTTTGCCTAAATATTTAAACAGACACAGTTAATTAACTATTTTAATTATATAGTTGAGAATAAGGTTGAAACCATAAAGCTAAGGTCCTATTAAAGGTTAAAACATAGGTAAAGCAATGAAAAAAACGGCAATATTATTATCAACATCCAGATATAACGGCAACACAAGTGCATTGGTTGATGCTGTTAGTGATCAAACAGATGTTGATGTATTTAATCTAAAAAACTACAACATCAGCCCATTTGATTATGAACACAAAAATATTGATGATGATTTTGTGCCATTGGTAAAAAAGTTATTAAATTATGAACACATCGTTTTTGCTTCTCCTGTGTACTGGTACAGCATGACTGCGCAAATGAAAACCTTTTTTGACCGCATATCAGACCTGTTACATGTTAAAAAAGAACTGGGCAGAAAATTACGCAGCAAAACCTGCTCAGTCGTTTCTACAGGAGCCTCTCCTCAACCTGAAACAAGTTTTGAAGAAACATTTATCAATAGTTTTGATTATTTAGGCATGAAATACAATGGGATGCTGTATTGCTATTGTGAAGAGAAATTTAAACTAAAAGAGCATAAAGTTAACATAAATAGCTTTATAGAAAGCATGTAATTGTTCATCTAAGACCCTGGCAATTCGTTAAGAAGCCACCTCAATGCAGATATACAAGAGCCAGAAGGCGATATTGTTAAATATACTTGTTTAATGGCATTAGTTAATTTAGACTATATATATCAAAAGAGAGGAAATTAAACAATGAAAAAAACAAGCTTATTTGTTATCTTAATATGTACTTTTACAGGACTTATTGCAACAGAAAAAGAAACAAACAACCCTCAAACACAACCAGAAATGTCAACAGGTAGCTATAAGCACGCAACAAAATTTGATATCTCTATGCCATTAAGACTAATGGTTCCTAAACCCATCGTTTCACAGGATAAAAGAGGGGGACATTTAAAAGACCCAGGAACAATTTTAGGTTCGAATAGTAATGAACAAAATCTTGAATCTGGAGTTGATGTGACCCAAACTCAACTGGGACCGCAATCAATACCTGACCCACTGGTAAGTTTTAAAGCCTTAACCAATATTGCAGGAGTTAGTCCTCCTGATGCAAATGGTGATGTAGGGTTAGATAATGTTGTTGTTATGAGCAACTTATCTTTTCAAATACATAGCAAAGCAGGCGTTTCGGTACTTGGACCAATGGCAAATAATACCTTATGGTCAGGATTTGGCGGTGACTGTGAGACTGATAACTCAGGAGATCCTGTGGTGTTGTATGATCAGATTGCAAATAGATGGATTCTCTCTCAATTTACGTCATCCGGTCCAGAATTTTTTAATTGTGTTGCTGTATCAGAGACCAGTGACCCAACAGGTAGTTATTACCGTTGGGCCATTTCAAATGGAACAAAATTTCCCGATTATCCAAAATACGGGGTTTGGACAGATGGTTATTATATCAGCACAAGAGACTTTGATGGTCCATATGTTAGCGTGGGTGTTTATGCATTAAAACGTGAAGACATGGTAGCTGGCAACCCAACACCTGCGATTGTGTATATGTTTGAAGATCGCACATCAAACCCCTGGCGAGTTGGTGATGGATTATTACCGGCAGACATCGATGGAAGTGTAATGCCCCCTGATGGCGCGCCTCAATATTTTTTAGGGACCATGGATGATGGCGCTAGTTATGGAGCAGCAGAAGACGCCTTATTATTGTGGGAATATGATGTAGATTTTGACACTCCTGCTAATTCGACTTTTACTTTAGTTGAAACGATTTCTATAGGCGCCTTTGATACCGTTTTTCCTTGTGGTGGAGGTCGAGGTTGTGTACCACAAAAAAACACTTCAAACAAAGTAGACATCCAATCTTATCGACAAAGGCCATTGCACCGTCTGGCGTATAGAAATTTTGGTTCACACGAGTCATTGGTCGCCAATCAATCCGTTGAAGCGGCTACAGGTATTGGAGGTGTGAGGTGGTGGGAAATCCGTGACCCAAGCACAAGTCCTGTTTTACACCAAGAAGGCACTTTTGCACCAGGTATTAACGATAATATACACCGTTGGATGGGCTCTATTGCCATGGATGCAGAAGGCAATATTGGACTAGCTTATAGTGCATCAGGCACAGACTTGTTTCCAGCAGCAAGATATACAGGAAGACTTGTTGGAGATACAATAGGCCAAATGACACTAGGTGAAGCATCCATTGTTGAAGGAACAGGATCACAAACCTCTTCACAAAGATGGGGTGATTATACATCACTCACAGTTGACCCTATTGATGATTGTACTTTTTGGCACATAAATCAATATTATGAAACGTCCTCTGGATCCGGTTGGGTGTTGCGGGCAGGCGCTTTTAAATTTGATGAGTGTGGAGATCCTGGCTTCTATTTAAGAGCTGATAATCCTGTTCAAAATATCTGTGTCAACAGTGATGCAAACTACGGCATAACAATTGGATCAATTTCTGGGTATACTGACCCTGTTACTTTGACAGATATGAACTTACCTGCAACAGCCACATCAAGTTTTAGTCAAAACCCAATTTATGTATTGCCTGGAAGTTCAACTTATAGTGTTACCAATACTTCAGGTTTAACAAATGGGTCTTACGAAATAACGATTAACGGTGCAGGTATAGCAGTTGATGATAAAAGCCTAACACTGGATTTAAATGTATTTGAAACAGTGCCAGATGTTCCAGCTTTAGTTTCACCGGCTGACAATGCAGTGGGTGTTGATGTATTGCCCAGCTTAAATTGGACTGGAAATAATGGCATGGACTATACCGTAGAGTTGGCAACAGATGATGGCTTTACAAATATTATTTATACTGGGAACCTGACAGGAAACACAGTGGTTCCAGATTTGGAACTAACTACCAATACTAGTTATTATTGGCGAGTAAAATCCAATAACAGTTGTGGAGACAGCAGTTACTCAGCCACCTTTACATTTAAAACAAAGTTAGCTCCTGGTGATTGTGGCGATGATTTATTAACTGCAATCAACTATAGTACTGGCTTTGAAAGTGGCTTGAATGGCTGGAGTGTTGATGCGCTAATTGGTAATAATAGTTGGGCTATAACAACTCAAAATATTCACTCAGGAAAAAATGCTGTCAAAGCAACCGATGTGTCATCTTCAACTGACAAAGTATTGATTTCTCCCTTAATACAATTGCCAGCAATTCAAGCAGGTCCAACATTACAATTTTGGAACTATCAAGATATGGAAGACAGAACAGGGGGTTGTTATGATGGCGGCTTATTAGAAATTTCTACCGATAACGGTCAAACTTTTAATGAGGTGACTAGTGACAAGATGTATACCGACCCATACGATGGACCTTTTTCTTCAGGAAACCCCCTTCCTGGCAGGGATGCTTGGTGTGGAAGCCCTCAAGATTGGCTTAATTCTATTGTTGATTTATCCGATTACGCAAGTCAAGCTGTGATGTTTAGGTTTAGGTTAACAACAGATGGAAGTGTGAGCGCAGATGGCTGGAATATCGATGATGTTAAGGTGCAAAGTTGTGTACTATTAGAAGATGATATTATTTTTGAAAATGATTTTGAAGAGATAATAGAGTAATAGAAAAAACTTTTATAATAAGGCGTGTATTTGGCACGCCTTATTAAATTTTTGAACTTATTTTTATGGTTTTATCAGTTAAGCCATCTACCAACTCAGGTGTGGTTTTATCTAAAAGCTTTAAGCCATGAGCATCGACAAAAAGGTGCTTGCCACTAATAGGGCTGACCCATGAGAGCTTGGCTTTTAATCTTTTGCCGTTTCCATCTAAAATATCAAACCATGTTCCAATTTTTAAAGAGGCTACAATGTCTGTGTAATCAACGGCGTTTTTATTTTTTTTATCATCAGATGAGGTTTGATTGGGCTCTTCTGAAACAGGTTTATTACTCTCAGCTATTGGTTTATTATCTGAAGTTTTAGAATTAACTTTTGATGATAAGTTTTCGTCACTCTTTTGATGTCGAGAAAGTTTAATAATATCTTCAGGGCTAATTTTTTCTTCGACTGTATCAGTACTGATAGTTTCTGAAGTCTTATCAGGAAAGTTGGGTTTGACGGTTGTATTGGGTTTATTGACCTTCTGTAAAAAGTGTAATAATTGCTCTTGTTTTTGGACTATTTCATGCTTATTAAAAGCGACTTGCTGAAGACCTACTTGATATATTGTTAATAACAACTCATATGGCTTTTTTAATTTAATGATTTCTTTTTGTTTGTGTGACAAATTTAATAACATGTCTACAAATTTAAGATTAGATTTGAACTCAGGTGAATCTGAACCATTTCTAATATGCAGCAACACCAAAACATTGGTCCATTCGTTCATTAATATTTGTTGAGTAAACTCTGGTATTGTATTAAATCTGTCTCTTATACACATCTGACGCTGCCGACGATCTACTCTGTGT
>OJDV01000615.1_pt1 | contig 12256 bp, 8 predicted proteins | sample 1592911 | NCBI WGS metagenome assembly OJDV01 (sample SAMN05416860, study PRJEB24817) | seawater metagenome | isolation source: Sea water | place: Canada:Atlantic | collected 2013-11 | reverse complement strand
AGCGTCAGATGTGTATAAGAGACAGGTAATAAGGGATTTCAATACAAGTGTAAAGCTAAGTGAGACTTAAGTTTTTAATTATAAGACATGTAACAAACACTATGAGATATGTAACATCCTAGTGAAAATGAGCAATACACGCTGATTAAAATCGGTATAAAATATTTGTTTGGTAATAAAAAGAAACTATTACGACTTAGAAATGAATTCTGTTGGAGAGCAACCGTACATCTCCTTAAAACATTTAGTAAAGTAAGAATGGTCATTAAAACCAACCGAATACCCGATTTCGGAAACATTGGCATCAGTCTTTTTTAGTAAGTCAGCCGCTAATTTTAAACGTTGAGAGCGCACAAACTCTGTAGCAGATAATCCTGTTAATGCTTTCAATTTTCGGTGTAATTGCATACGACTCATACCTACTGATTTACTAAAGTCTTCAGCGCTAAAAGTTGGCTCTGTAATATTTTCATCTATAACACTATTCACTTTTTCAAGAAATTTAGCATCAAAATTACTAATAGCAATATCTGTAGGTTTTAGCACTAATTCTTGACTGTAACGTTCACGAAGTTTTAATCTAGAGTTTATTAGGTTCTTCACTCTGGTTTCTAAGGCTTTTGTTTTAAAAGGCTTAGTTATATAATCATCAGCACCAGTTTCTAGACCTATAAATCGATCTGCATCTTCTGTTTTTGCGGTTAATAAAATAATAGGAATATGACACGTACGTTCGTCTTGTTTTAGTGTTTCAGATAGTTGAAATCCATTTAGTTTTGGCATCATTACATCTGAAATAATAATATCTGGAACTAGCTCAATCGCTTTTTCAACACCCACTTCACCATCGATTGCTTCAACAACTTGATAGTTATTTTTAAATACAGATTTAATAAAGGCTCGTATATCTTCATGGTCATCAACCACTAATAAAATGGGAAGATCTTCGTCTATATGTTGCTCAATCTCGTTTTCGATTTTAACAGTAAATTCTTTTTGATTACTTATCGGAATATCTATTATGGCATCAGTTAATTCTTCAGGCTTAAATTGTGATTTAAGAATTGGTAAAAGGACCTTAAATACTATAGTGTTATCAGACGTATTCTCTACCGTAATTTTGCCATAAGATAAGTTTACCAACTCTTTCACTAAAGATAAACCTATACCAACACCATCTGTATTTTCATCTGCTTGATAAAAACGATTAAAGATATTCTCAATCTGTTCTTTAGTTAATATGTTGCTGTCGTTTTCAATATATAACTGTAATCTATTATCTATTACAGCTGCATTAAAATTAATATGACCATCATTAGGAGTATATTTAAATGCATTAGACAATAGGTTTATTACCGTTTTCTCAATAACATCTTTATCAAACCAAACATTATTTATGTCTTCAATAGTAATTGTATAATCTATATGTTTCTGAATTGCTTTATGCTGAAAAGAAGACGCCATAGATTTTAATAAAATCGATAAATGACCTTCAGCCACTTTAAGTTTTAAATGACCAGATTCTAACTTTGAAAGATCTAATAGCTGGTCAACTAAATTGAGTAATCTGCCTGAATTTCTTTGTATCATTTCAAACTCACTTCTATCCTCTTCTTTAAGTTCTATATTAGTTAAACGCTTTTCAATTGGTCCAGAAATCAAGGTTAAAGGGGTTCGGAATTCGTGAGAGATATTAGCAAATAACTTTGATTTAAATGTATCTAACTCTTGAAGTTTCCGTGTTGTTTTTCGCCTATTTCTATAGAGGAAGAAAAAGGAGACTCCAATGATAGAAGTCAACGAAATGCCTGCTAATAACAGATTGCGCTGATTCTTTTTTTGTTGTTCTGATAATTGCTTTTCAGATTTCAATAAGGCTATTTCTTGTTCCTTTTCTTTAGCCTGAAACCTAGCTTCTAAGCGTCTTGTCGTCACATCGTTAGACTCTCTAACAATGTCTTTTCTTAACCTATATGCTTGTTTGTAATATTCATATCCTATTTTATAATTTCCAGTTTCAGCATTACAGATTGCCAACTCTTCTACTAAATATAAATACGGACGATGTAATGTATCATGTGTCGTATCATAGATAAGTTTTGCTTCATTTAAATAAGGCATTGCTTTGTCTATTTGATTTAGTCGATAACTGTACATTTCTCCCAGACTACCAATAGCCTTTGCAAGTTCTAGAGAATCATTATGCTTTCTTAGGTAGGCAACTCTCTTAATAGACATATCCTCTGCTTTTGTTAAGCTGTCTAAAGCTATATAATATATTTTATAAATGTTATAAAGTCTAGAAACGGACTTAGAATCTCCCTTTTTAAGATAGTATGGCATTGTGAGATCTAAATACTCTTTAGATTTAACGTAGTTCTTCATTAAAAACTTAATGTAAGCAAAGTCTTTATAAACTGTATGGATGAGTGCCTCATCTTTTAACTTTTGAGCATCAATCAAAGCCTGATTTAAAAGCGTATTTGCAGTTTCAGTGCCATCATAAGAATATGTGCTTGTTGAAATCTGTGCACGTTTAACCATTGCTAAAACCGTGTTTTTATCACTATAATCGTATTGTTTCGCTATAGAGTCTACTTTGAGTAATTGTTGTTGGGCTGTTTCGTAATTTTTTTCAGAATTATAAAGCTTTCCCTTAATGTAGAATAATGCGATTGAAGTTTTCCACGAATTGTTTTGTTTTGCTTGCTGAACTAAATAATTTAAAGAATCAATTCTCTTTTGATTTTGCCCAATGCAAAAAAGAGGCATTAGTAAGATAATTATAACAAATTTTAATTTCATCACTCCGCCTATTAATAATATTAAATATAATCAATATTATGAATTAGAATTAGGAAAATCTGGTATATATGTAACAAAGTATGTTACATATATTACAAAGTAGACTTTATACTATCAACCATCAATTGTGCTCTTTGCTTAACTTCTTCTTCTGTCCAAGATAACTTTATCAAACAAGAAATGTTACGACCAATATAATGATCGGACTGTTCGAATGATTTATTCTTAATATTTTCTAGGCCTTGTTTCATTTCCGAGGATACAGGAAATAATGACTTTTGGGTTTTAAGATGGTCCCATTTTCTAATGTAATGCCAGTTGTTATCAAAGTAATTCCAACACACATCAACTCCATTTATTTTAAATGCTCCTATAACCTTACGAGCTGACTCTAAATCTGGTAGAAAGAAATTTAGAAACGCATAGCTTTCTTCTCCTCCTTCAGGAACTTTTCTAAAAGTAACACCAGTAACTTCACTAATAGCATCACGAAGAATCGTATAATTCTTTTTTTGAATCGCTATAAATTCAGGTAATCGTTTTACTTGTGCTAAACCAACAGCTGCATGCAATTCGGAAATTCTAAAATTATATCCAAGAAATGGATGCGTTTCAGCTCCTCTATCTGAACCAACATGATCGTGACCATGATCGCTGTAATGATCTGCGTTTTTATAATATACAGGATTATTTGTAATAACAGCTCCTCCTTCACCGCACGTAATTGTTTTTACAAAATCGAATGAAAAACAACCTAAATCAGCAATACTTCCTAAAGGTTTTCCTTCATAAGTTCCACCAATAGCTTGGCATGCATCTTCTATAAAAAGAAGGTTATGTTTTGTACAGATGTTTTGAAGCGCATTCATATTTCCCATGCTTCCGCACATTTGAACAATCATTACTGCTTTGGTTTTGTCAGTAATAGCATCTTCAACTGCTTTGGGATCTAGGGTAAGTGTGTCATCTATGTCAACTAACACTGGAATTGCTCCAAGCATCATTATAGCTTCAAAACTAGCCACAAACGTAAATGTTGGCATAATTACCTCATCACCTGCTCCAACTCCAGCAGATGCTAATGCAACAGATACTGCTGCAGTTCCGCTAGAAACTAATTGCACATGATTTGTTTTAAACGTGCCTTGTAGTTGTGTTTCTAATTCTTTAGCTTTCCAATGACCTTTTCTCATGCCATCAAAGCCGTAACGCATAAGTACACCGTTATCTAATACATCATTGACTTCTTTGCGTTCTAAGTCACCAAACAATTCAAATCCAGGCATACTAGTATTTAGTCTTAGTCTTTAGAAAAGTCATGAATTCTGAAACGTTTTTAGAGTTAATTTCAGTTAATGCTTTTTCAATCGTGTTTCCTTTTTCGTCAACAAGAGCTAAAGCCGGAACATTATCACTTTGAGCGTAATGAGACGCTAAACGTTTGTTATAACTGTCTGAAGATATATCTAGTTTCAAAAGCACAAAGCTCGAAGCATATCTTTTGAAATTTTCTGAGTTAAAAACTTGGTCTTGTAGTAAATCATAACTCACACCAGAAGCATTATCTGTAACAAAAACTAAAATAGGATTGTTAAGAGTTTCTGAAGCTTTACTTGCTTCTTTATAATCAGTTAACCAATTTTGAGTATCAGTTTGTGCTGAAAGATTTATGCTAAAAACAAATAGGAATATTACGGTTAATTTTTTCATGGTATTAAGATTTAAGTGAGTTAAACAAATATAACATATTACTAATGTCGTTCAAAACAATTCTAAGAATTATAAAGTGATAACTGCATCATCAATTGTTTTTCTGACTTTTTTAAAGGTAGCAAACATATCATCTTCATCTCTATATCCTATTGGAAGTACAAGAACAGATCTTAAATTTCGTTCTTTTAAATGTAATACCGCATCGTACTCTTCAGGAATAAACCCTTCCATTGGACAAGCATCAATTCGTTCAATAGCACAAACGGTCATTAAATTACCTAGCGCTATATACGCTTGTTTAACAGACCATTCTTGACGTTCAGTTTTAGACATATTTTTCATCATTGTCTTTAAATCTTTTCTGAATGGCTCAAGAATATCTTCAGGAGTCTTTCTTAAGTCGGCTACAGAGTCGAATAATCCATCTACATCAGCATCCAAAATATCATCTTGAACACAGATAACCAATAAATGTGATGCATCAACAACTTGCTTTTGATGATATGAATGTTTTACAAGTTGCTCGCGCTTATCTTTATCTGAAACGACAACCAAACTTATGGTTTGCAATCCAAAGGAAGTAGCAGTAAGATTAAATGCCTGTTTAACAATAGTTACTTTCTCTTCAGAAAGTGTTTTTGTAGCATCAAATTTTTTAGTGGCATAGCGCCATTTTAAATGATCAATAGTCGTCATAGCAATGTCAATTATGAATGCAAAAATACGTTATGTGTATTTGAATTGAAACACTACGACCATTAATAAAATCAATAACAATATAAATTGTCTTAAAAATATCAGGTTTTATTTGAAAGAATTAAAAAAGCGTTCTATATTTGCACTCGCATTTAGGGAATACCTAATGAGACACTACTGGAGAGTTGGCAGAGTGGTCGAATGCGGCAGTCTTGAAAACTGTTGAGGGTCACACCTCCAGGGGTTCGAATCCCTTACTCTCCGCAAAAAGCCTTGTAATCTTTTGATTTACAAGGCTTTTGTTTTTTAGTTGACAATTCTATCGCTTTAACTTCTATTCTATTACTTGTTTCACACTACCACATTTCAGCATCGCGTCTCCAAAGTATGGGTTGACTACTTTTTCGTCTCTACTTAACCAATATGCGCCATTGTCATTATCTGCCATAGGACAAAATTGACTATACACTGTTTCGTTTATTCCAAAGGTTTCAACAGCACTTATTAAATATGATGACAAACGCTTAAAATGACTTCTTTGAGCTTTTATATCAGTTGCATGTGAAATAGAACCAACGGAAGATTTGATTTCCTTTTCTAAAGCCATCCAATTCGTGTGTGCTTTTTCATCTTTCAGCAGTTTCATATCTATTTTGGTTAAACTACTTAATGTGTTTTTTGCTTCTTCAATTACATTATTTGTATCATCATTAACTAAAGCATCTTTTAGTTTAATGTAGTTGTTAAAAACCATTTTTAACTGTTCTTGAAATTCAGGTGATACCTTAAGTCTCTGATTTTTTGTGGTACTTGACATTTCTATTCCAAGGTGACCTTCATGACCTGTCATAGTTTTTCCACCTTCTTTATTCATCATAGACTTTTTACCTTGCAATTGAGCAGATGCATCAACTGTAAATGTTCCATTGGTTACAATTTCATCACCATTGTCTAAACCATCAATTACTTCATATTGATCTCCTAATTGATAACCAATTGTAATTTCTTTCATTTCAAAAACTGGTTCATCAGGATTTGTCTTTATGTAAACCACAGAGCGTTCTCCTGTCCACAAAATTGCAGATGAAGGAATCATTAATCTCTGCTCTTGGTTGGATAGTGTGTTTTCAATATTACCTTCAACAAACATTCCAGTTTTGAACTCACGGTTTTTATTATTTAAGACTACTCGAAGTTTAACTGTTCTTGTCGCTGAATTAAATGTAGGATCTATAAAATCCACTTTCTTTTTGAATTCTTTATTTGGATAAGCGTTTGTAGTCACCGTAATATCTTGACCTTTTTCAAATAACTCAATCTGATTTTCATACACATCAAACAGTGCCCAAACTTTATTAAGATTTGTTATCTTTAATAAGGCTTCTCCTTGTTTTACATAATCGCCTTGTTCTACCAATTTTTCTGACACAGTTCCTGAAACTGTTGCGTATATTGGAAAGTTTTGTTTCACTTTTCCTGATGCTTCAATTTGATTAATTTGGCTCTCAGAAATTTTCCAAAGCTTTAATTTATTCCTTACAGCATTATACAATGCAGGTTGTGTTTCTTTCATTGAAGAGGCTGTAATTAACTCTTGCTGTGCTGCAAATAATTCAGGTGAATAGACCGTTGCTAATAACTGACCTCGCTTAACCTCTTCTCCTGTTGAATTTACATTTAAGCGTTCTATCCTTCCTGAAAAATAACTCGCTTGAACTACATTAGCTTCTTCATTTTCGGCAATCTTTCCAGATAATTTAATAGTAAGATCTTCACTAGTATTATTGCCAACAATAGACGTTTGTATATTGGCTAATGCCATAGCATTCTTAGTTAACTTAAATTCATTAGCACTTAATCCTTCAGCACTTGTTTCAGCAGGTATTAAATCCATTCCGCAAATAGGACAATCTCCAGCTTCAGGTTGCATGATTTGAGGATGCATAGAACACGTCCACATTTGATTAGTCTCGGCTGTTTCAGAATGATTGTGTTCTGCTGCTTCATTAGATGATCCGCCAAAAAGCAACCAACCTAAAAGTAGCCCAACAGATAATATTCCGATATAAATTAAAATCTTTTTCATCTTTTATTTTTTATTTCGTTTTAATAATTTTCTAACAGAAGGTGATGATGTAAACCATAGTAAAAACCCACTTAATACAGTAATTAAACCTAATAGGGAAAAGACTCTTAGTACTATTGTATTAAAGTCATCCCTTCCTTCATAATCCATTGTATGTGTCATCCATAAAAAATCAAACCAACGCCAATCGCGATGTCTTACTGTTTGAAACTTTCCATCATTAATGGATATATAGGCTTTAAGAGCTTCATCAGATTTATAAGAAATCACAAACGCAGGCAACAGTTTTTCTCTATACTCGTGATGTTTTCCTGTTTCATTAATCAGCTCTATAGATTCTACCTCTAAGCCAGTTTTCATATTGAGTTTTGCTATATATAAAGCCTCTTCTTTTGTGATATTAGTTTTTAAACTCCCATCGATAGCATTGTATAGTTGTTCTTTATTAATCCAATAGTAAGGCGAATTATTAATGTCTCTCAATTCAATAGTATTGACACCCTCTGAAACATTAAGCTCTGAAGGACTAATGAGATCGTTAAATGCTTTAGGTTGATATTCCAAATTTTTAAAATGATCTCCGTGAATATCATCAATATCTGTCCAACTAAAATACAAACCACTAATCGTCCAAAACAAAAATTGAATTCCCAAAAACAAACCCAAATAACGGTGTGTTTTCCTGATTTTTAATGCTGTCTGCCTGTTTACCATCTTATTGGTTTGTTTTAAATGAAAAATTAAATACTGATAGGATTAATACAAGTCTTATTAAATTCTTCATAATTATATTTTGAAATTTAAAAAATTATTAACTCAAATATAATGTAGCAACACCAACTAAATGTTGCCACATTCTTCATCAATTAATGTTCATGACCGTTTGAGTTATGGTCTTCATTTTTTACATAATCCATTCCACATTTTGGACATTCGCCTTCTTCATCGTTTCCGCTACCTTCACAATGCATAGGACATACATACGCAGAATCGTGTTCTTTCTTTTCTACCTTTTCAGTTTTAGTAGTTACTTCCTCTTTTTTAGCATCTTTACATGATACTGCCGAAAGCATTAAGCTTAATACTAATACTCCAAAAATTGTTTTTACTGTTTTCATTTTAATTGAGTTTTAATTTGTTAAATAGTTAATAATTGTTGATTGTAAATAATAAGTTCTTATAGATTCTATTTGATTGATTTGAAACTTAAGTTGTAATTCTTGAATATCGAGCACGTCATTAAAATCGATCGTTCCAGTTTCGTAGTTTTTTACTAAAATGGTTTCTGCGTCTTTTGCCTGTTTTAAATTCTTTACTTGTGTTTGATAGCTTATCCTTGCTGAATTACTGTTTTTTACAGCTTTATCAAGTACAGTTTCTAATCTATTTAGTTTGTCTTGCTTTTGAGCATTTATCTCATTTTGCTGTAATTCGTTTTGTTTCGTTTTCGATTTGTATGCATTGTTAAAAATTGGAATTGAAACACTAACCATTGGCATAACAATATCTTTTCCGTTATCGCTAAAATTCATATTTGGTCTTTCAGAAACAGCTATATAATCTAAACCAAATCCAAACATTGGATTGCTTTCCTTTTGATTTAATAGTTCAGATTTCTCAACAGATTCATAGAGTTTATCATATTTCAATAATTCAGGATGTAAGACTAAACTTTCTGTATTGATTAGTAGATTTTCAGAAGGCATTGTTAATTCATTATCAACAGAAACTTCAATGCTTTTTTCTCTATTTAACACCTTATTCAGTACGGTTTGTTCAGCTAAATAATCTTGTTCTAAAACCTGTTTAAGTTGCTCCAATTCATTTTGTCGCATCTGTAACCGCAATACATCTACTGCTGATGCTTTGCCTACCTCAACAGAGGTTAATGCTAATTCTTCATAGGCTTCAAGTAACACTATGTTTTCATCTAAAACTGTCTGTTTTCCTTTTAGAGCATACAAATTATAGTAGGATTGCGATATAGATGCTACCAATTTTCTTTTTGCAATTGCAACATCTTCATAAACCGCATCTGCTAAAGAATTTTTATAATTTTCTCTTGCTGTTATTGAACCAAATGAAGGCAACATTTGTTGAGCGGAAATTTTAAAACGTTGCGCTCCTGTTCGTGTTTCGGGCTCACTCACAAAATAGCCAATACCAATTTGAGTATTAGGAAGTGTATTTGCTTCGTTTACTTTTTCTTGTGCAACCTGATACTTCAATTCAAAGATTTGAATTTCCGGATTGCTTGCTAATCCTTCTTCAATTAATATTTCTAATTGCTGTGCATTAGACAAATTGAAACTCAAAACACCAAATAGTATAAAAAGTAGTTTCTTCATTTTAATTGTTTTTAAGTTGTATTTCTTGTTTCCAACTGTATAAAACAGGAACAACAAATAAGGTTATTAAAGCGATCAGCATTCCACCAAAACTTGGTATTGCCATAGGAATCATTATATCACTTCCACGACCAGTTGAGGTTAATACAGGCAGTAATGCTAAAATGGTTGTAGCTGTTGTCATTAGGCAAGGCCGAATACGTTTTTCTCCTGCTTCTACAATAGATGCTCTAACATCTTTTTTGTTTGTAGGTTTATTTCTATCAAATGTTTGTGTTAAATAGGTCGCCATAACAACGCCATCATCTGTAGCAATGCCAAACAAGGCAATAAAACCAACCCAGACAGCAACGCTTAAATTAATAGTGTGCATCTGAAATAACTCTCGCAGGTTTTCGCCAAAGAAGTTGATGTTCAAAAACCAATCTTGACCATATAACCAAATCATTATAAAACCTCCTGCAAATGCTACTGCAATACCTGTAAAGACCATTAATGAAGTTGCTACGGAACGAAATTGAAAGTATAGGATTAAAAAGATGATAAACAATGCTAATGGCACAACAACAGATAATGTTTTTTCGGCTCGTATTTGATTTTCATACGTTCCTGTAAATTGGTAATTAATCCCTTTTGGAACAATTAATTCTCCTGAATCTATCTTTGATTGAATTAATGCTTGTGCATTTTCAACAACACCGACTTCTGCATAATCATTCAACTTATCAAACAACACGTAGCCAATCAAAAAAGTGTCTTCACTTTTAATGACTTGCGCACCTTGTTCGTATTTAATAGTGACTAACTCTCCCAAAGGAATCGCACTTCCTTTCTCAACAGGAACATAAATATTTTTTAAATCTGTTGGATTGGCTCTTAATTCTCTTGGGTAGCGAACACGAACACCATAACGTTCTCGACCTTCTACGGTTTGGGTTATTTCCATGCCACCAATTGCAACTTTTAAAACATCTTGAACGTCTTGAATAGAGATACCATAACGTCCAATCTTTTCTCTGTCGATATCGATTAGCAAATAGGGTTTGCCTACAATTCTATCTGCAAATACCGCTTCGGTTTTAACCCCTTCAACTTGTTTTAAAATAGTTTCTAATTGCAAACCAAAGGTTTCAATTTGTTTTAAATCTTGACCCTTTACCTTTATTCCCATTGGCGCACGCATGCCAGTTTGAAGCATTACTAATCGTGTTTCTATAGGTTGTAATTTTGGTGCTGAGGTAACGCCTGGCAATTTTGTTACACGTACAATTTCATTCCATATATCGTTTGCAGATTTTATCTGTGGACGCCAATTTCTGTAAAATTCCCCATCACTATCTTCTATAAGTTCTATTGCTGTTATTTCGGGCTTTATAACTGCCTCTTTAGAATTATTAGGGTTTCCTATGTATGCACCGCTTTTTAACTCAAATAGACCTTCATTATTCGTTTTATAACGTTGTCGTTCTCCTTCTTCATTTAGCATATATTCAGACTTATACTGAATTAAGTTTTCATACATCGATAAAGGCGCTGGATCTAATGACGATTCTACTCGACCTGCTTTACCAACTACAGTTTTAATTTCAGGGATACTTGCTACTGCCATATCCAACTGTTGTAGAACACGCTTGTTCTCTTCAACTCCTGAATGTGGCATAGATGTAGGCATAAGTAGAAAAGAACCTTCATTAAGTGAAGGCATAAACTCTTTGCCTGTATTTTTCATAATAAAAAAGCCTGCAACAACTATCGCTGTCGGTATTGATAAAAACAGGAGTTTATTATCTAAACACCATCTTAAAATGCGCGTATAGTACTTTCTGAACAAAGTAAAAACACCTAATAATCCGAAACAAATAACACTTACAAAAATGAGATTCCAAAAAATGCTTTTATCTACACCTAATGGTCGCCAATACTCTGCTAAAAGGAATATAATCGCTAAAACAGAAATTATGATATTAATATAATTTGCTTGCTTTTCAGTAATTTTTTCTTGCAATTTTAAAATGGATGAAACTCCAAATGCAATTAGAATAACTCCAAGCCAATATCCATAAAAAATTGCTACTATTCCTAATAAGATTAGAAGACTATTGATTAGAAATTTTGATACCTTTTTGATACTTCTTTTTTGGAATAAAAACGAAGCAAAAGGCGGAATTAAAAACAAAGCAACAATAATGGAAGCTGTTAAAGCAAAGGTCTTTGTGAAAGCTAAAGGTCTAAACAATTTCCCTTCTGCCCCAATCATTGTGAATACAGGAATAAAGCTAATTATGGTTGTTAAAACGGCCGTAATGATTGCTCCAGAAACTTCGGTTGTAGCATTGTAAACAACTTCATTTACAGATAGTTTTTCTTTGTTCTCTTCTAAATGCCTAATAATGTTTTCGGAAAGAATAACGCCAACATCAACCATCGTTCCGATAGCAATAGCAATTCCTGATAGTGCCACAATATTAGCATCTACACCAAAGAGTTTCATTGCAATAAATACCATTAAAACAGCAACAGGAAGCAAACCAGAAATGAGGATAGATGCACGAAGATTAAACCTGTCTCTTATACACATCTCCGAGCCCACGAGACAGGCAGAAATCTC
>OJDV01000614.1_pt1 | contig 12259 bp, 8 predicted proteins | sample 1592911 | NCBI WGS metagenome assembly OJDV01 (sample SAMN05416860, study PRJEB24817) | seawater metagenome | isolation source: Sea water | place: Canada:Atlantic | collected 2013-11 | reverse complement strand
CTACACAGAGTAGATCGTCGGCAGCGTCAGATGTGTATAAGAGACAGTACCAGCCGAGGGCGCCCGTGCGGCTGAACAGGCCGAACGCGTGCATCCAGAGGACGCCATCTGGCGCGCGCATCGTCGACGCGGCCAACCCCTTCGCCTTGACCGCCCCCGTGAGCACGCCGCGCTCGGCGTCGAACGCCGCCACGACGTTGTCCGCGCCGTCCTGGGCCTGGATGATCCAGGTCGACGTCCCCTCGACGCGCCAGATCCTCGGGCTCCCTATACGCTCGGACGGCATGTCCGCGCCCTCCGAGCGAAGCTCGCCGGTCTCCAGGTCGATCACGTGCCCCTTCGCGAGGAGCGCGTCCTCCTCCTTGCGCATCGTCAGCGCGGGGACGAACCGGGTGAGCGGGCCGTTCAGGTAGTAGAAGGTCGCGGGCGCGCTCATGACGACGGTATCGATCCGGCCCAGTAGCCCGAGCGACCAGGAAAGCTCGCCCGTCTCGGCGTCGACCCTCATGAAGTCCGCGGCCCACGACGACTTCTGGCTGCTCCAGCCCGAGAAGATCAGGTCCCCGTCGTAGGTGCCACACCTCGTCCAACTCCCGATCCCCTTCCCGGACGCGACCGTCGGACCCCGCGTGACCTCCGCGCCCTCGAGACCGAACGACATCAGCGCGTGCGGTGCGTCGGGGTCGGAGCCCGAGCCGTAGTCGATCCAACGCAGCGCCCCTTCCGTGAAGCAGATCGCCCCGCGTGACTCGAACCGCCCGATCTCTTCGCCCGTGCGGAGCCGGAGCACGACCGTGGCCTCCATGAGACGCTGGATGATCACGTGGCCTTCGTGCACGCGGTAGGATCGGTCGAGCTCGTCGACGCGCGACCAGAGCTCCTCGCCCGTCTCGACGTCGAGCACGCGGAGGCCCATGCCACGGTCCATCGTGACGAGCGTGTCGCCGTGGATGTCGAGCCCTCCTCCTGCCCGGTCGCCAGGCTCGGGCAGCTCACGCTCCCAGGCGACCTCGCCGGTCTCCAGGCGCATCGCGGTCGCCCTCGCGACGCGATCCTCGCGCGATGACGCATGGACCACGACGAGGCCGCGCGCGGCGCTCACGTTGAGGTCTGACAGCAGCCCACCCGAGGAGAAGAAGTCGTTGTCGCCCTCGGGCAAGGGGCGCTGCCACACGCGCTCGCCGGCCTCACGGTCGATCAACGCGAGCTGCTCCGACTCGAGCCCCTCGTCGTAGAACGCGACCACGGCGCGGCGGCCATCGACGGGTGAGACCTCGTACATGTCGATTCGTGACGGCTCCATCCCCTCCACGACCCACCAGCTCAACGCCCCGGCGCCGACCAACGCGGCGACCACGACCGCGATGAATCTCCCTCTCTTCGTCTCCGACACGCGCACCTCCTCCTGACAGGACGCGCCATCAGAACCCAACCACATGGACTCTACAAGCGGCGTCCGCCCACGATTGCTCCGGGGCGATCGAACCCCGCGCTTGACACCCCAGGCACTGAACGTTTGAATACCGTCCCTCCACGTCCGCGAGGAAGAGGACGCCATGCAGAACATCACCCCCGGGCGGCTGTCGTTGACGCTGGCCGAGCCCGCCGACATCAAGATCGAGTCGATCAAGGGCGTCGGGCCCAAGTCGGCGGTCAAGCTCAAGGAGCGGGGGCTGCTCGACCAGCTCGAGCTGCTGCTGTTCACGCCGCGCAAGTACTACAAGTGCGCGCACCACTACCCCGGACCCCAGCTCAAGGCCGAGCGGCGCGCCCGCGCGGAGTTCTACGCGCCCATCATCCAGGTCAAGAAGCCGGCGCCGAACACGCGCCAGCCCGTGGAGGTGACGCTGGACCACGAGGGGCAGTGGTTCAAGCTGCTCTGGTTCAACATGGGCAAGGCGAGCTTCGTGCGCGAGCTCGAGCCGGGGCGTTGGATGCGCGTGGCCGGTGAGATCAGCTACGACCGCACCATCCCGACCATGCTCCACCCCGACTTCGAGGTCATCGGCGACCACGCGCCCGCCGAGATCCTCGAGCCTCGCCTCTCCGTGGGCGCGATCTACACGGTCATCGAGGGCTTCGGCGACGCGAAGATGCGCAAGGCGATCCGCCAGGCGTTCGACGCGCTCGCCTCCAAGTTGGGCGACGTCGTCCCCCGCGAGGTGCTCGAGGCGAGGAACCTCCCCGGGATCGCGCAGGCGCTCGCCACGATCCACATGTTCTCCGCGTTCGAGGACGTCGAGACGTTCCAGGTCGAGCTCGGCCGCGCGCGTGACCGGCTCGTCTACGAGGAGTTCTACACGCTCCAGCGCAAGCTCGCGCTCGACTACGCCGCCGCGCGCGCGCAGGCCAAGGCGCCCGCGTGCACCGACCGCGAGCGCGGGCGCGCCGCGGTCCGAGGGCTGCCGTTCCAGCTCACCGGCGACCAGCGCGCCGCGCTCAAGACGATCGCCGACGACCTCTCCCAGGCCTTCCCGATGCGCCGGCTGCTCCAGGGCGACGTGGGCAGCGGCAAGACCGTCGTCGCGCTCACGGCGGCCGCGATCGTCGCGGGCTCGGGCCAGCAGTCCGCGCTCATGGCGCCCACGGAGATCCTCGCGCGCCAGCACCTCGCCAGAGCGCGAGAGTTCCTGCGCCCGCACGGCGTCAAGATGGGCTTCCTGGGAGGCTCGCTGAGCGCGGGCGAGCGCCGCGACACGCTCAAGATGCTCGAGCGCGGTGAGTACGACCTCATCGTGGGGACGCACTCGCTCTTCAGCGACGACGTCGTCTTCAAGAACCTCGGGCTCGTGATCGTGGACGAGCAGCACAAGTTCGGCGTCGAGCAGCGCGAGTCGCTGCTCACCAAGGGTGAGGACCCGCACCTCCTGTCAATGACCGCCACGCCGATCCCGCGCTCGCTGGCGCACTCGGTCTTCGGGGACATGGACCTGAGCGTCATCCGCGAGAAGCCGCCGGGCCGCCAGCCCGTGCGCACCGTCCTGCGCGACCGCGAGGTCGCGCCCAAGGTCTACCGCTACGTCAGGCAGCGCATAGAGGAGCGCGGCGAGCAGGCGTTCTTCGTCTACCCGATGGTCGAGGCGAGCGAGGCGAGCCCGCACCTGAAGAACGTCGTGGAGATGCACGGGATGCTCAGCGAGGGGCCGCTGCAGGGCCTCGGCGTGGGGCTGCTCCACGGCAAGCTCGATCCGGCCGAGAAGGACCGCGTCATGGAGGCGTTCGCCGCAGGCGAGCTCCACGCGCTGTGCGCGACCACGGTGATCGAGGTCGGCGTCGACGTCGCCAACGCCACGCTCATGGTCATCGAGTCGCCCGAGGTCTTCGGCCTCTCACAGCTCCACCAGCTCCGCGGCCGCGTGGGCCGAGGGGACGCGGCCTCCATGTGCGTCCTGCTCGCGGGTGAGCGCCTCACCGACATCGCCGCCGAGCGGCTCGTCTCCTTCCAGGCCACCGACGACGGCTTCGTCCTCGCCGAGGCCGACCTGCGCCTGCGCGGCCCCGGCCAGTTCCTGGGCGTGCGCCAGGCCGGCCACGCCGAGTTCCGCTTCGGCGACCTCACCCGCGACGAGGACATGCTATCTCAGGCGCGCGAGGACGCACGCCGCGTGGTCCTGCGCCCAACAGATTGACGGACTCCCATAGAACGAAGTGAAACCCTGACTCACCTGCGAGGCGAGTCAGGGTTTTTTCAGGATGTCACTGCGGCATCATTTGGCGAACTTCACCGTCTTCTTACCGTTGTTCCTGCACGTGAACGAGCCCGTCGTGACCGACTTGCTCGAGCCGTACTTCGTGCCTCCGATCTTGTGCTTGTAGGTGATGCGGAACTTCGTCTTGTCGCCGACGTGCTGCACGTTGCGCTTCTTCGTCCACTTCTTCTTCGTGTTGAGTTTCTGGTGGCCTAAGGCACCGCTCGATCGCTCGATTTACGATCACATCGACGCATTCGGCCGGTGGACGACCCCCCTCCCCTCCCCTACATTCGGGGGGTATCGAGGGCCACGCGCTTCGCCCCCCTCGCACCACACCGTCAAGGTCCCACGATGTACGCACAGGTCGCCGTCGACGTGCCCCTCTTCACCAGCCTGAGCTACATCGTCCCCGCGCACCTCGAGGGCGCGGCGAAGGCGGGTCAGTTGGTGCAGGTGCCGTTCCGCAACCGCGCCAAGACCGGGCTGGTGCTCGAGCTGCGGGAGACGCTCGAGGACCCCAAGCTCGAAGGGAAGGTCCGCGAGCTCATCGACATCGTCGACCTCGAGCCGCTGCTCACCCACACCGGCCTCGAGTTCCTCAAGTTCGTCGCCGACTACTACCTCTCGCCCATCGGCGAGGTCGTCAGGCTCGCCGTCCCCTCGTCGATTCGACTCGAGGGGATCAAGTGCTACGAGGCGATGTCTGACCCGCCCGAGGGCGTCGAGCTCGAGAAGGCGCTGGCCGACGCGCTCGAGTTCATCGGCAGCGAGGTCAAGCCGCTGCGCGCGATCAAGGAGAGGTTCCCGTCGATGACCTTCGTGCGCCTGGGCACGCTCGAGGACCTGGGCTTCGTCCGCGCGATCTACCAGGACGAGGTCAAGGTCCACATCAAGATGGAGCGCTACTACAAGGTCGTGCACCCGCGCACGGACGTGGGGCGCGTGGGCAAGAAGCAGCAGCAGATCCTGGACCTCTTCGCCGACCGCGAGCGGGAGTTCTCGCTCGAGGACATCAAGGTGGACGTCTCCTCACCACACTCGAGCCTGAAGACGCTGGTGGAGCGCGGCATCCTGACGATGGAGTCGCGTGAGGTCTACCGTGACCCGTTCGCCTCCGAGCCCGTGCCCGAGCCCATCGACTTCGTGCTCACGCCCGCCCAGGAGGTCGCCATCGCAGAGGTCCGGGCGTGGCGTGAGAAGGACGCCTACCGCGCGTTCGTGCTCCACGGGGTCACCGGCTCGGGCAAGACCGCCGTCTACGTCAACATCATCAGAGAGGCGCTCCAGGTCGGAAAGCGCGGGCTCATCCTGCTCCCCGAGATCGCGCTCACGCCTCAGTTCGTCGCGGTCTTCCGCAGCTACTTCGGCGACAAGATCGCCGTGCTGCACTCCGGGCTCACGCAGGCCGAGAAGTTCGACCAGTGGCGGCGCATCCGGCGTGACGAGGTCGAGATCGTGATCGGCGCGCGCTCGGCGATCTTCGCGCCGCTCGACCGCGTCGGGGTCATCATCGTCGACGAGGAGCACGACCCGAGCTTCAAGCAGGGCGAGGGCACGCGCTACAACGCGCGCGACATGGCGCTCGTGCGGGGCAAGCTCGAGCGCGCGCAGGTGATCCTGGGTTCGGCGACGCCCTCGCTCGAGTCGTACTACAACGCGCGCTTCACGGACCGGGTCTCGTACCTGTCGATGCCGGATCGCGTGGCCGACCGGCCCATGCCCGACGTCGACATCATCGACATGCGCGGCGGCGCGGCGCTCGCGGGCAGCCCGTCAGACGTCCTCTCGCGCGACCTCGTGCTCGCGATGGCCGAGTCCACCAAGACCGAGCACCAGTCGATCCTGTTCCTCAACAGGCGCGGCTACTCGCCGTGCATCCTGTGCGACCACTGCGGCCACAGATGGATGTGCCCGAACTGCGACGTCTCGCTGACCTACCACCGCCACCAGGAGTCGCTGCGCTGCCACTACTGCGACTACTCGATCAGGGTGCCCGAGTCGTGCCCGGAGTGCGGCGCGGTCGGCCCGTCGGGCAAGGGCATGGGCACCGAGCAGCTCGAGGAGCACCTGAACACGGTGTTCCGCCGCTCGCGCGTCGCGCGCCTCGACCGCGACACATCGAAGGGCAAGGGCCTCCGGAAGGTCATATCGGGCTTCCGCAAGGGCGAGATCGATGTCCTCGTAGGGACCCAGATGGTCACCAAGGGGCACGACTTCCCGCGCGTGACCACCGTGGGAGTGGTGCTCGCCGACCTGAGCCTGAACTTCCCCGACTTCCGCAGCGCCGAGCGCACGTTCCAGCTGCTCACGCAGGTCGCCGGGCGCGCGGGCCGCGGCGAGGACGAGGGGCGCGTCTACATCCAGACCTACAACCCCGAACACTACAGCCTCGAGACGGCCAAGCGGCACGACTTCATCAAGTTCGCCGAGCACGAACTCGCCATGCGCAAGGAGACGGTCTACCCACCGTTCGGCCACCTGATCGCGTTCAAGTTCGAGGCGGCCAGTGAGGGCGGCGCCCACCAGGCCGGGCGAGACTACGCGGCCGCCGCGCGCCGCCACCTGCGCGCCCACCCCGAGCTCTCGCGCGAGGTCTTCATCCTGGGCCCCGCGCTCGCGCCCATCGCCAAGCTCAAGGGCAAGTACCGCTGGCAGCTCCTCTTCAAGTCCCGCTCGCGCGCCAAGGTCCGCGCCGTGACGATCGCCGCGCTCCAATCCGTCGGCTACTTCGACTCGGGCGGCTCGACCCACAAGAACGTCCGCGTCATCGTCGACGTCGACCCGCTGAGCATGCTGTGACTCCAAAACACTCGAACACAGAGTCGACCTGAGCTACCCTGGCCGCTCATTCTGACGCCATAGCCCCGGCAGCCTCATGAAGACGCACCTGATCTGTGCGCTCGCGCTCACGCTCACCACCGCGTGTCTCCCCACCTTGAACACTCAAGAAGACTCCCCCGACGCATCGCTCGACGCCTCGCCGAGCGCTGGCGAGTTCGCCTTCAGCTCCGTGAGCAGGAGCGTACGCCTCGGAGTCACGGGGTCGGAGGACACGCCCATCGAGTTCATCAACGCTGAAGCGTGCGAAGGCTCCCCGATACTCTCGACGACGGACCAGGACGTCATCTCATTCGAAGACGATACACCCAACGACAGCGCCGCGCTGCTCTCGCCCGAGGGCGCTGGAGTCGGCATCCTCAAGGCGACATGCGGCGCACAGTTCGACACGCTCGAGGTCGTCGTGCTCCCCGTAGACGCCGTTCGTCTCTCAGACGTTCGGTTGTGGTCACGCGGTGATCTGGGCGTGGAGTTCCAGGCCGGCGCCGACACCACGAAGTCCGTGTCGAGGTGGCGAAACCTCGCCCGACAGAGCCCACACTTCGGACAGGACGAGGACGCTCAATCGCCCCACTACGACAACGAGCGAGGGGAAGCGAGGCTCTCGTTTCGGATCAGTTCTGAATCCAACGCCATAGAGAGGCCCGCCGGACTCACGCTCCTGGACGAGGATGAGGAGAAGAGCCCGCTCACGTTCGAGGACAGCGTGACCGCGCTCTTCGTGGTCGAAACCAAGGAAGAAGAGGAGAGGTTCCATGCGCTCCTCGAGTCCAACGTGGGCGGCATCTACAACGTCTTGCTGAACACGACGGACGCGGCGAGCGAGAAGGTCGGTGTGGGCGCCAGGCCGGTGGGGGCCATTCAGGAGGGGATGAGGTGGCGTCATCTGGAGATGCCTGCCTCTGGGAGCGCCAAGGGCACCCCGTTCGGGGTCGTGTTGGAGCGACAGGAAGCTCACGTCAAGCTCACACCGTATCCATACGACCAAGGCAGGGAGTACACGATCTCACTGCCTCCCTCTACATCTCCGGTCTTCTCGGTCGAGACGCTGGGTTTGAGTAGGTTTGCAATCACGAATGGCGACGAAGCTCTCACGGGCCACGTCTACGAGGTGTTGCTCATCGACGCGGCGCTGGCTCCAGACGAGGTCGCGCAGGTGCTCGCGGCGATGAAGAAGCAGGTGTCGTTCTGAGGGTCGTCAGCGCACCGAGAGGCTGTACTTGACGCTCTGGCCGCTGGCCACGGACACGTAGTACACGCCGGGCTTGAGCTGCTGGGCGAGCGAGGCGCTCCCGGAGCGCGAGGTCGAGCGGCCGAGCTCTCCGCCCGCCGAGGACACGAGCGTGAGCGTGACGCGGCCCTTGACCGGCTTGTGGGTGAGCGTGACGCTCACGCGCTTGCCCTCGGTGACCCGGAACGAGCGCCAGTCGACGCTGTCCCTGGGGGGGCTGAGTGAGTCGTTGATCGTGTCACCGAGCGAGCAATGACGCGCCTGGAGGCGAGAGCCGTCCGCGTCGCGCGAGCGCGCCGACACGGGCACGCTCATGAACAACACCGCCGTCCAGACGACGCCCCAAGCCACGCGCTTGCCCATGCTGCTGTTCGTCTTCGTCTCGATGTTCTTCATGGCGCGCTCCTCGGCTCTGCTGCTCGACACGGTCCGCTCTCGTGTCTTGTATACTAACGGACGCAGGGCGTCGGTGGATCTTCAAAAGATCCACCTCTCCTTACGCAGACGAGCAGCCGTTCGGACGTCTTCTGGTCTGAACGTAAGGATCTCGAACGCACACTTCAAGCCTCGCGGTGCGACGCGCCCACGAGCGCCTGGATCGAGGAGACCCCTTCGCGGGCGCACGCGCGCGCCAGCCCTGCGTTGATGCGGCGGACCATCGCGGGGCCCTCGTAGACGAACCCAGTCCATACCTGGACGAGCGAGGCGCCAGCCTCGATCGTCTCGAGGGCGTCCTCCGCGGTGAAGATCCCGCCCACGCCCACGATGGGGAGCGCGCCGCCGGTGCGCGCGTAGATCGCGCGGATGACCTCGAGCGACCTGGCGCGCACGGGGCCGCCGGAGACGCCGCCTGCTCCGAGGTCTGCCTGACCGGGCGTCTCGAGCGCGTCGCGCGCGATGGTGGTGTTCGTGGCGATGACGCCGTCGACGCCGGCCTCGTCGATGACGTCGAGGATGTCCTGGAGCAGCGCGTCGGAGACGTCTGGCGCGATCTTGAGCAGGATCGGGCGGCGAGGCTCGCCCCGTTGGGACGCGAGCCGAGCGTTGAGTGACCCGAGCTCGCTCATGAGCTCGAGCAGCGGGCCTCGCTCCTGGAGCTGGCGCAGGTTCGGCGTGTTGGGGGAGGAGACGTTGACGACGAAGTAGCGCGCGTAGGGGTAGAGGAGCTCGAAGCTGCGCGCGTAGTCGGCGGGGGCGTCCTCGAGCGCGACGGCCTTGGTCTTGCCGATGTTGACCCCGAGCAGCGGCTCGATGCGCGCGCGCTCGAGGCGCGCGGCGACGGCGTCCGCGCCGGCGTTGTTGAAGCCCATTCGGTTGAGGAGGCCGCGGTCGGCGGGCAGTCGGAACATGCGCGGCGTGGGGTTACCGGGCTGAGCCTGGCCAGTGACCGTGCCGATCTCGACGGATCCGAAGCCGAGCGCCCCCAGCGCGTTGAACCACTGCGCGTTCTTGTCGAACCCGGCGGCGAGGCCGACCGGGTTGTCGAACGTGAGGCCGAAGACCTCCTGGCGCAGCGAAGGGTCACGGACGGAGAAGAGGCGGCGCCAGAGGGCGCGCGCCGGCGAGAGCGCCAGGAGCGTGGAGAAGACGCCCATGACGGCGTGGTGGATGGTCTCGGCGTCGAACCTGAAGAGGAGGGAGCGGATCAGGCGGTACACGTAGGTCACCTCGGTCTGTGGTCTCGCAAGGCGTCAGAATCCGCCCTCTACCACATGGACCTCAGATGGGCTCGTACGAGATCGACTTCTCGGTGTGATCGGAGCCGTCGAAGGTGAGCAGGACGCCCTTGTCGTCGAGGATGGTCTCGATGTTGACGGGGCGCTTCCAGATCCGCTGGAGGGACTCGAGCACGCCGCGCGCCCAGTCCACGCGCAGCTCGGTGCCGGCGAACTTGTGGTGGAGCAGGAGCTCGGAGCGGTTCATGAAGTTGCCGTCGCGCACGTAGATGAAGGGCTGGCCGAAGTTGGTGAGCTGGTCGAGGAGCTGGTTCTTGACCTTCTTGAACTCGCGGCTCTCGATCTCCCAGTTCCCCGACTTCCGGTTGTAGCCGAACGTGAACATCTTGTTGCGGCGAGCGAAGTCCTCGGTGAGGAACTCGTCGATGAAGGTGATGTCGTTGTAGTGGCGGCGGACCTCGAAGATCTTGTCGCGTCCGAGCCCGAGGTCGCGGTTCCAGGAGTCGCGGACCTCCATGTCGGTGACCGACTCCCACTCCTTGCCGAAGCGGCCGGTGTTCCAGCGGTCCTCGATGTCGCGGTAGAGCTCGACGCCGAGCTTGTAGGGGTTGAACTGGCCGGGGGAGGTGGCGAGCACGCGCGAGTTGATGTCGGCGAAGTCGATGATCTCGGAGTCGTCGAGGACGTCGGTCGTCAGGATGCGGCTGTGCCAGAAGGAGGCCCAGCCCTCGTTCATGACCTTGGTCTGGCCCTGAGGGGCGAAGTAGTAGGCCTCCTCGCGGATGATCGAGAGGATGTCGGCCTCCCAGCGGTCGAGCGGGGCGTTCTCCAGCAGGAAGCCCATGATGTCGCGCTCGGGGTCGCGGGGGAAGCGGCGGTCCTTGGCGGCCTCGTCGGCCATGCGCTGCTTCTGGGACTCGATGAAGGACTCGGGGTTGATGAAGGACTCCATGTAGTCCTTCGCCTTGAACCTGGGGACCTCACCGAGCTCGGCGTCCTCGTCGGGGGCGCTCGACTGCCGCGTGATGAACGGGCTGTAGTAGTCGATGAGGTTGTCGACGGAGAGGCAGGTGTCGACGAAGTCCTCGACGACCTCGATGCCCTTGCGGTCGATGTAGCGGCGCACGCGGGAGGCGTGGTTGGCCATCGCGTCGATCATCTTCCGGTTGGTCTTGGAGAAGAAGTAGTTGTTCTTGAAGAAGTCGACATGCGCGTAGACGTGCGCGATGACGGTCTTCTGGTCGACGAGGTTGTTGCCCTCGAGGAGGTAGGCGTACGAGGGGTCGTTGTTGATGACCATCTCGTAGATCTTGGAGAGGCCGTACTCGGCGGTCTTGGAGAGACGCTCGTACTCCATGCCGAAGCGCCAGTGAGGGTAGCGCGTGGGGAAGCCGCCGTAGGCGGCGACCTCGTTGATCTTCTTGTAGTCGACGACCTCGAAGATGGTCTCGAAGAAGTCGAGCCCGTACTTCTCGGAGGCGACCTCGCGGATGTGCTCCTTGATGTCCCAGAGCTGCTTGTTGATGCCGGCCATATCGGGGTGTCCTGTCGAGGTGGTGCGTCGTCTGGAGCGTCGGTCCTATCGACCGGGTTCGTCGGCAGCGGTGGAGCCTGCGCGACTCAGAGGCCCTTGCCGAGGAACTCCCGGATGGAGTCGTAGATGGCGTCGCGGTTCTTGATCTCGGAGAGGATGACGCGCTCGGCGTCGCCGTAGTGCTCGGTCAGGTCCTTGATGAACTGACCCGAGCCGTAGGGCGACTCGACCTGGCCGTAGCAGAACATGTTGGAGACGGGCAGGAGCTCGTCGCGCAGGATGCGCATGCACTCCGCGGTGTCGTCGACCGACCAGTTGTCGCCGTCGGAGAAGTGGAACGGGTAGATGTTCCAGTCGTCGGCGGGGTACTCGGCCTCGATGATCTGGTGGCACAGCTTGTAGGCCGACGAGATCATGGTGCCGCCGGATTCGCGGGTGCTGAAGAAGGTCTGGCGGTCGACCTCCTTGGCGGTCGCGTCGTGGATGATGAAGCGCGACTCCAGGCCCTTGTATTGAGAGCGCAGCCAGGTATCGAGCCAGAAGGACTCGATGCGCACGATCTCCTTCTGCTCGTCCCCCATCGAGCCCGAGACGTCCATCATGTAGATGATGACGGCGTTGGACTGGGGGACCATGGTCTCGGACCAGGAGCGGTAGCGCATGTCGTCGCGGATGGGGACGATGACGGGGATCTCGTCGTCGAAGTCGTAGGTCCCGGTGGCGATCATGCGCTTGAGGGCCTCGCGGTAGGTACGCTTGAAGGAGCGCAAGGACTCGGGGCCGACGTTGCGGATGCCGGAGTACTTGTCCTTGACGGCCTCCATGCGCTTGGAGCCCTTGGGCTCGATGTTGGGCAAGGAGAGCTCCTCGCTCATGATCTCGGCGAGCTCGTCGAGGGTGACGTCGACCTCGAGGTCCTTGGAGCCGGCGGAGTTGCCGGCGTCGCCGGGGCCCTGGCCTGGCTGATCGCCTTCACCGAGCGCGTCGCCGACCTCGCCGTCGCCCTGCGACACGCCGCCCTGCTGCTTGGAGGCGAAGCGGAAGCGTGGGATGTCGATCTGGGGGAGCGGGATCTTGACGATGTCGTTGCCCTGCTTGCCGGTGAGCTCGCCGTGGGTCATGTACTTGCGCAGGTTGCTCTTGATCTTGCCGCGCACGATCTGCTTGAAGCGGCGGTTGTCTTTCTCGATCCGGTTGATGTCTTTGGAGACGAAGTCCGCCATGAGCCTGGCTCCCGTGCGAGAGGACGAGCTGTCTCTTATACACATCTGACGCTGCCGACGATCTA
>OJDV01000613.1_pt1 | contig 12262 bp, 9 predicted proteins | sample 1592911 | NCBI WGS metagenome assembly OJDV01 (sample SAMN05416860, study PRJEB24817) | seawater metagenome | isolation source: Sea water | place: Canada:Atlantic | collected 2013-11 | reverse complement strand
AGATTTCTGCCTGTCTCGTGGGCTCGGAGATGTGTATAAGAGACAGGGCAAGAACAAGGGCTTTTTCATTCAGAGCCGGATGAAAGAGAGCCATATACTATTGTCATTCCACCGCCAAATGTAACAGGGGTTCTGCACATGGGGCACATGTTGAATAACACGATTCAAGACGTATTGGTGCGTAGAGCTAGGTTGTTGGGTAAGAATGCTTGTTGGGTTCCAGGAACGGATCATGCTTCTATAGCCACTGAAGCCAAAGTAGTGAAGCGATTAGAGGACCGTGGAATAAAGAAGAATGACCTTTCTCGGGAAGACTTTTTAAAGCATGCTTGGGAATGGACTGAGGAATATGGCGGAACCATTTTACGTCAATTGAAACGTCTTGGTGCTTCTTGCGATTGGGAAAGAACTCGTTTTACGTTAGAAGATGATTTATCAGAAGCTGTAATTGATGTTTTTGTTGATTTGTTTAACAAAGGGTTAATATATAAAGGTGTTCGAATGGTGAATTGGGACCCAAAAGCTCAAACGGCACTTTCAGATGAAGAAGTAATTCACAAAGAAGTTCAATCGAAGTTGTATTACGTAGAGTATGATATTGTAGGCTCAGATGAAAAATTGAGCATAGCAACTACTCGTCCTGAGACAATTTTAGGTGATACTGCCATTTGCATTAATCCTAAGGATGAACGTTGGGCTCACTTGAAAGGAAAAAAAGCCATTGTTCCAATTGTAAACCGTGAGATTCCAATTATTGAAGACGATTATGTTGATTTAGAATTTGGTACTGGATGTTTGAAAGTTACTCCTGCTCATGATATTAATGATTATGAATTAGGGTTGAAGCACAATTTGCCGTCAATCGATATTTTAAATGATGATGGTACACTTTCGGATGCAGCTCAATATTATATAGGGGAAGATAGATTTGTTGCTCGTAAAATTATTGCGGCTGACTTGAAGGAAGCAGGAAGGTTAACAAAGGTTGAAGAATTAACAAATAAGGTAGGTTTCTCAGAAAGAACCGATGCGGTAATTGAGCCAAAATTGTCACTTCAATGGTTCATGAAAATGGAAGAGCTAGCGAAACCAGCTCTGGAACATGTTATGAATGGTGACATTAACTTCTATCCAGAAAATACAAAAAACACTTACAAGCATTGGATGGAAAACATCAAAGATTGGTGTATTTCAAGACAACTATGGTGGGGACATAGAATTCCTGCTTTTTATTATGGCGATGGTCCTTCCGATTTTGCTATTGCAACAAGTGCCGAAAAGGCACTTGGAATTGCAAGAGAGAAATCTGGTAATTCGGCACTTACATTGAGCGATTTAAGGCAAGATGAGGATGTATTAGACACTTGGTTCTCATCTTGGTTGTGGCCAATATCTGTATTCGACGGTTTTAAGAATCCAGATAATAAGGAGATAGAATATTATTACCCGACAAATGATTTGGTAACTGCCCCAGAAATAATGTTCTTTTGGGTTGCCAGAATGATTATGGCAGGTTATGAATATAAAGGGAAGATGCCATTTAAGAATGTGTACTACACTGGAATCGTTCGTGACAAGCAACGTCGCAAAATGAGTAAATCATTGGGAAATTCTCCTGACCCGATTAAGCTAATTGAAAAACATGGAGCCGATGGCGTGCGGATTGGTATGTTGTTTAGTTCACCTGCAGGAAATGATTTGCTCTTTGACGAAAGCTCATGTGAGCAAGGAAGAAATTTTTCAAATAAGATTTGGAATGCTTTCCGGTTGATAAAAGGTTGGGAGATTTCTGATTCAGCTGAAATTGATGAAGTTGCCGAGCAGGCGAATGTTTGGTTTGCAGATCGTTTTCAAATGGCTTTAAAAGAGTTGAATGACAACTTTGATAAGTTTAGAATGTCTGATGCTTTAATGACATGTTATAAATTAACATGGGATGAGTTTTGCGCTTGGTATTTGGAGATGGTAAAGCCAGCTTTTGAAAAACCTATATCTAAACAAACCTATGATCAAGTAATTCATCATTTAGAAAATGTAATGCGGGTTTTAAATCCGTTCATGCCATTTATTACGGAAGAAATTTGGCAAAATATTTCTACAAGAAAAGAGGGTGATAGCTTAATGGTGAATCATTGGCCAGAATTAGTGCAAACTGAAAAGCTAGTAGAAGAATTTGAACAAACAAAGAATTTAGTTTCAGAGGTTAGGACCATTCGTAAAGAGAAAAACATCTCTTTTAAAGAGCAATTGGAGTTGAAAATTATATCCTCTGAACCGAATAATCGCTTCGACGGTGTAGTAAGTAAGTTGACGAATCTATCTTCTGTAGAATACATTAGTGAGAAAGTTGATGGTAGTTTAAGCTTTGTTTTAAGTGGAAACGAGTATTTTATTCCATTAAGTGGAGCAATTGACATTGAGGCAGAAACTAAAAAGATAACAGAAGAGATTTCTTATAACGAAGGCTTCTTGAAATCGGTAGAGAAAAAGTTGTCAAATGAGCGTTTTGTTTCAAACGCGCCAGAAGCTGTAGTTGCTGTTGAAAGAAAAAAGATGGCAGATGCTCAAGAGAAAATTGAACTATTGAAAAAGCAATTGGCCAGTTTCTAATCAGGCTATTTGAAGTTTATTGAAGCTAAAAAACAGTAAATTCGTTTATTATGATGGATAACAGTTTACGCTTTGCGGCTGTGGATATTGGTTCTAATGCAGTTCGGCTATTTTTTGGGTATGTATTTGAAACCGAATTTGGACCTGTTTTTAAGAAGGCTTCATTAGTTCGTTTACCAATCCGTTTGGGAGAGGATTCTTTCCATAATCGACCAATACCTGAGGATAAAATTGAAGCGCTTGCTGATACTTTGACTGCTTTCAAACATTTGATGGCAGCATTTAATGTTACGTCATATCGTATTTGTGCCACATCAGCTATGCGAGATGCATTGAATAGAAAAGAAGTACTTGCAGCTGTTTATGCAAAATCTGGGTTAGACATTGAATTAATCACTGGAGACGAGGAAGCGGCGTTGATTTTTGAAAATCATATTGCAGAAAAACTCGATCAAAGCGAAGTTTATTTATACATGGATGTTGGAGGTGGGAGCACAGAGTTAACACTTTTCAAAGAAGGACAAACAGTAAAAGCTCGATCTTTTAACATTGGAACTATTCGTTTGAAAGATGATTTAGTTTCAGAAACAACTTGGAAAGAATTAGAGGATTGGTTGGATGAAATTAAAAAGGAGTACCAGCCTAAAAATATTATTGGGTCCGGCGGAAATATCAATACCTTATTTAAGTTAACTGACCAGAATGAAATGGAAGTGTTGCCAACTGTTGCCATCAAAAATTGGCTACAGCGTTTGAAAGAACTTTCGTTTGACGAGAAGATTTCTAAATTAGGCCTTCGACCTGACCGGGCAGATGTAATTGTGCCTGCAACGGAATTATTTGTTTTTGCTTTATCAAAAAGCGGTTGTGAAGGTGTAATTGTACCAAAAGTTGGATTGGTGGATGGTATAATTCGCCACCTTTATGAGGAGTACAAAGCTAAAAGCTAAAAAGAGAAATTGTGTTTCATTGCGAAGGAGGCATGACTGTTGTAGTCTTGTTCTTAATTGTTCTTTAACAGATTGCCTCACTCTTAGCGTCATATGCAATGACGGTCTGATTAAATAATTAGTAAATGAACATTTGTAAAATTATTGCAGGCTAGTTTTGAAATAGTCAAATACCTGTTCAGCTGCTTCTGTAGGAGAAATATTTCGTTGTTCAACTTGCTGTTCTAAAATGCTAATTTTTTCTTTAATCTCTTTATTTCCAAATAAACTCAAATTCACTTGCTCTTGAATGCTTTTGTTAAACCAAGCTTTTAATTGTTCTTGGCGCTGCCTTTCGAAATAACCATTTTGGTTCGTAATGGTTAAGTAATTTTCAAGCAAGCTCCAAGCTTTTTCCAAATTGGAAGATTCTAAAGCGGAACAAATTTCCACCTTTGGACTTGAGCCACTTTCTGCCAGCGGAAATAAATGCAAGGCGTTTTGGTATTCTCGTTTGGCCCGTTTAGCATTCAGTAAATTTTCGCCATCAGCTTTGTTAATGAGCATACCATCAGCCATTTCCATTATTCCACGTTTAATGCCTTGAAGTTCATCTCCTGCGCCTGCAAGCATCAATAATAAAAAGAAATCGGTCATTTCTTTTACCTCAATTTCAGATTGTCCAACACCAACCGTTTCAACAATTATGGTATCAAAACCTGCTGCTTCACAAAGTATAATGCTCTCTCTGCTGTGATGTGTTACTCCACCCAAAGAACCAGAACTTGGGCTGGGTCGAATAAAAGCTTTCGGATGAACACTTAAATTATTCATTCTGGTTTTATCTCCTAAAATACTACCTTTTGAAAGTTGAGAACTTGGGTCAACCGCCAAAACGGCTACTTTTTTGTTTTGCTTTTCAATTAAATAAATACCAAAACTTTCGATAAAGGTGCTTTTGCCAACACCAGGCACTCCTGTAATTCCAATTCGAATAGAATTACCAGAATGTGGCAAACAAGCTTTAACAAGATCATTTGCTAGTTTTCTGTCTTCAGGTCTTTTGCTTTCACAAAGTGTTATGCCTTTACTTAAAGCAGTGAAATTTCCAGCCAAAATACCATCTACCAGTTCTGTTACAACCGGCAATTTGATTTTTTTTCGCTTGAAATTTTTGTTTTGCATGTCGTATTAAATTACCCGAGCTATGCTTAATCCATCTCTTATTGGAAAAAGGACGTTCTCAACTCTACTATCTTTCTGGATAAAGTTATTATAATCTACCAAAACTCGAGTCTCTTTATCTAAACTTTCGGGTTTATCTAGCACTTTTCCACTCCACAAAACGTTGTCGGCAATTACATAACTTCCACTTTTCAAGTTGTTAATTAGCATTCTATAATAGTTCAAATAATTTTCTTTATCTGCATCTATAAAAACAATGTCCCAATCTTCCTTTAAAGTTGGAATGATATCTAAAGCATTTCCTATGTGTTGTGTAATCTGACTCTTATAATCTGATTTATCAATAAAGCTTTGAACTAATTCCTGTTGCTCTTCATTATTATCAATAGTATGAAGTTCTCCTTTTTTCGTTAAGCCTTCAGCTAAGCACAAAGCTGAATAGCCGGTATAGGTTCCAATTTCTAAAATACGAAGAGGCTTTATCATTTTTGAAAACATACTCAATGCTCTCCCTTGGAAATGGCCACTCAGCATTCGGGGTTGAAGCACCTTCATATAGGTTTCACGATTTAATCGGTACAGAATGTCATTTTCTTCAGTGGTGTTTTGACAAACATATTCGTCTAATTTTTCGTCGATAAATTTCATCTTAATTCTTTGTTTCTTCGATTATTGCTGTGAAAAAATCTTTAAGCGACATGTTCATGGCAGCTACTTGTTGTGGAATTAAACTTGCACCTGATAATCCTGGTACTGCGTTAACTTCTATTATATAGGGCATTTTTTCAACCAACATAAAATCTACCCGAATAACTCCTCGTAAATCTAGCTTTCGATAGATTTCTGTACTTAGTTGTTGCGTTAATTTGTAACTATCATCATCAATTCTAGCGGGGGTTATTTCCATTGAATTTCCTTCATACTTAGCTTGGTAATCGAAAAATTCTCCTTTTGGAATAATTTGGGTGATAGGCATTGGAATAATCTCTCCATTTTTTCGAAATACGCCACAAGTAATTTCTTTTCCTGGAAGATTTTCTTCAATCATGATCTCCCTGTCAAATTGAAAGGCCTTGGTTAAAGCAAATTCTAATTCTTCTTTTTGTTTTACTTTAGAAACACCATAACTGCTTCCTGCAGAACATGGCTTTACAAAGCAAGGCAAGCCAACTGTCTCAATAATCTCTTCGATGTCAATGCGGTCACCCGCCCTTAAGTATTTTGATTTTGCCACAGAGTATCCAAGTTGGCTTAACAACGTGTTGTTGTACCATTTGTTAAATGTTAAAGTTGAACCTACGTGGTTAGGAGAAGAGTAGGGAATGTTCAACAAATCAAAATATGCTTGTAACTTACCATCTTCTCCCGGTGTACCGTGAATTGCTATAAAAACATAATCGAAGCGAATGCGATTGCCTTCTAGTTCAAAACTAAAATCATTTTTATCTACTGCAAAAGAGTATCCAGCTAACTTGGCTTCCCAAATTCCTTTTCGCATGACTACCAATATTGGCTTATATCGGCTTTCGTCAATATTATCTAAAACAGTTTGTGCAGATTTTAACGAAATTTCTTCTTCTGCAGAGTCTCCTCCAGCAGCAATGGCAATTACTGGCTTCATTTCTATTAAATTATTGGTTGTTTCAAAATAAGTCATTCTATTTTCACGTTTACCAGCATTGGCCCACTATTAATTAACATTACCCTACTAATATTGTTATTTTTGAGACTTGTAATTTTTTTCCTTCATGAGGCATTTTTTTCGATTCTTAGTAAGTAAGGTTTTTTGGATTAACTTATTGGTTGCTGTGCTTTTAGTTTGCGGTGGTTTGTATGCTACTCTGAGCTATCTAGATTCGTACACCATGCATGGAGAAGATGTTGATGTACCGGAATTTGTCGGTTTACACATTTCTGAAACTGACCTGGCCATTCAAGAGAAAGATAAATTGGTACTAGAAATCTCAGATTCTATTTTTATAAGGGGAAAAATTGGGGGCACCATAATTGAGCAACATCCGCTTGCTGGTAAGCAAGTGAAGGAGGGTAGAACCATTTATCTAACCGTTGTTTCTAATCAGCCAGTAAAAATAAAAATGCCAAAATTGGTTGACCGTTCTTTGCGGCAAGCAACTTCAATATTAGAAACATATGGTTTAGTAGTAGGAGAAATGCAATACAAGCCCGATTTATGTGTGAATTGCATTTTGGAACAAAAACTAGGCGGTGAAAATATTGAAGCAGGTCAACGAATTAGAAAAGGCAGTGTGATTGATTTAGTAGTAGGTCAAGGATTAGGTAATGAGTTGGTTGCGGTTCCTTATTTGTTGGATTTTGATGTAGAAATGGCGAATAACTTATTACAATCTAAGTCTCTTAATTTAGGTGCAACGCTTTTTGACGAAACTGTTAAAACAGCAGAAGATTCGGCTAAAGCTGTTGTTTATAGACAATTACCATCGTTTAGTCAAGCGCCAACTGTGCGAATGGGTGCATCCATCGATCTTTTTTTAACCTTAGATACGAATAGGGTAGTTCATTCCGTTATCCCAGCGTTAGATTCAATTCAATAATGGTTAAAAGATTTCGTTTACTTCTCGGCTTGGTGCTTTTGGTTACGCAAGTAAATGCACAAGATTATTTGACCGTGCCAACGTCGAACCCTGCTCTTTTTCAAAATTTATCTGGAAAACTGACAAATGAAAAGTTAGAGGTATTTGAAGAAAATTTCATCTACTTATACGATACATTAAGTCTTCCTTTTATTGATGACTTTTCTACCAATCGTCAGCGGCAAAGAATCACAGATTTGACAGATCCCAGATTAACTGACAGTGTTTTTTATAAAATTAGACTTGCAGGAAGGCCTTATATTGACACGATTGGATTTACGTTGGACTCCACTTTTAAATATGTAACGAACCCTTTAGGAGATACCGTTTTTAGGCAATCAAACCCTACGTGGACGATTCAATATTCAGAGTTAACGAAGTCCCCGGTTCAGTACCTAACTTACACCGTATTCCCTGCTTACAATTTTACCGAACAGGCTGGAGTTCCAAAAGACACTGTTTTTATTGAAGCACAGTTTGTCCAAGATTCCGTATCGTTTTTCACAGTAGCTCCAAGCGCGAATGACTTATGGACAGATGCTTCGGCTTACATTAATAGAACATTTGCCATAAATCCTCCATCAATAGGTGTTGCAACTTTTGATGGTCTCTCGGAAGTTGGGTTGCCATATAGTTTTGATAATGCACTGACTGTAATAGCTGATTATCTTTCATCGGTTCCTTTAAAACTAGCAAACCTGCCTGATACAAATGTCTACTTGAGTTTTTTCTACCAACCGAAAGGGCTCTCTATTGATAAACCAGAAACAGAAGATTCTTTAGTTGTTGAGTTTTATAACGCAGCAACAGAACGTTGGAGTGGAGCGTGGAATTCAATTGGTTTTGCAGCTGATACATTCTCTCAAGTGATTTTGAAAGTGCCAAATCAACTTCAACAAGATGGGTTTAGATTTAGATTTAAAAACTACGCAAACAGCACAGGAGCATTTGATCAATGGCATGTTGATTATGTGTACCTAGATAACAATAGAACTGCAAAACAAGAATTCTATGAGGACGTTGCTTATGTTTACGATGCGCCTTCAATGCTAAAAGATTATTATGCCATGCCCTTTTGGCATTATAAGAATAACCCTGCTAGCTACATGGCTGACACAGCTTTAACTTTTGTAAAAAATTCTAGTAACCGAAAGCTGATCGTTTTCAATTTCGTAAATGTTCCAGACACAACTACACCAAATTCAGTTTTTTATACTTACCCTCCTGGTTCGGGTTCATCTACAGAGATAAATGCCGATATCACAGTTCGATTTGCATATCCATTACCCTTCGAATTTCCGGCGGCAAAAATAGATACTGCGGGAGTTTTTGAATCTATTTTTGATGTACAATTTAGGCCGAGAACAGATTTTATACAAACTAACGACACGGTAATTTCAAGAACAGTATTAAAAGATTATTATGCATACGATGATGGCACAGCAGAGGCAGGTTATGGTGTAAATCCTGCACTTAGCGCAGATGGTCTAACTGCCTACATGGCAGTTCGTTTTGACATTCCTTTTTCTGATACTTTAAAAGGATTTCAAACGTATTTTCTTCCTCAAGCAGTTGATGTTAGTAAACAGAAAATTATGCTGACCGTTTGGAGTTCAATTAACCCTGCTATTGTTTTGTATGAACGAGAAGCAAATGCAAGACCAACTTACAGTGAGATAAATGGCTTGATTACATTTAACTTAGATACTCCTTTGGTGGTGGGAAAAACATTCTATATAGGTTTTAAAACCATTGGGCTAAATAGCGTAAATGTAGGGTATGATTTGAATACCAACCATAAAGACAAAATGTTTTACAGTCAAAATGGAAGTGCTTGGTCGGTTCCTTCTTCAGGAATAAAGGATGGATCTTTAATGCTTCGCCCAATTTTTAGAAACAGAGTATTTGATGTAGGCATGGCCGAAAAATCACCAGAAAAGAATGACTTGAAGGTGTATCCAAATCCAACAAATGGAATGTTGAACATAGAAATTCTTGCAAATGAAAGAATGGAGTCTGTTCAACTAATCGACATGACGGGGAAGCTAGTTTTAGATGCCCCTTTTAAAAATCAACTAGATTTATCATACTTACCAAAAGGCATTTACTTTTTGAGAGTTCAAAACAAGAATGGCGAACAGTTAACCCGGAAGATAATTCTTTCAGAATAAGATATTATGAGCGAAGAAGGAAAACCGGAATACGATGAGATGTTCGAGCATCACAATATTATTGCTGATAAAGGGCAAGCAATAATTAGGATTGATAAATTCTTAACCGATAAATTGGCGAATTCTTCAAGGAATAAGATTCAGCAAGCTGCCGCCGATGGCAACATTATGGTGAATGGAGCAGTGGTGAAGACAAACTACAAGGTCAAGCCGGATGATGAGATTTCGATTCAATTGCCTTACCCACCTAGAGAAACAGAAATTTTACCAGAGAACATTCCTTTAGATATAGTTTACGAAGATGACACTTTATTGGTCATAAATAAACCATCTGAAATGGTTGTGCACCCGGGTTATGGTAATTGGGATGGCACCTTGGTGAATGCGTTGATTTATCATTTTCAAAATTTACCTGAAGCAGCAGGTAATGAAGGTAGACCCGGATTGGTTCATCGATTAGATAAAAACACCACGGGAATTATGGTGATTGCTAAAACGGAACATGCCCTGACTCATTTGTCGAAACAGTTTTTTAATCGGACTTCTGATAGAAGATATCAAGCTTTGGTTTGGGGAGATATGAAGGAAGATGAGGGGCAAATCGAAGGTAATATTTGGCGTTCTCACAAGAACAGAAAAGTTATGGATGTTTTTCCTGAAGGAGATATCGGTAAAACCGCTATTACCAATTACAAAGTGTTAAGACGATACGGCTATGTGACTTTGGTGGAATACAAGTTAGATACTGGAAGAACACACCAAATTAGAATTCATTCGAAATACATTGGGCATCCATTATTTAATGACCTGGAATATGGAGGTAACAGAGTTTTGAAGGGAACAACCTTTACCAAATACAAACAATTTGTAGAAAACTGCTTTAAGATATTACCAAGACAAGCGCTTCATGCTAAAACCTTAGCTTTTACGCATCCAAAAACTGGTAAATGGATGGAGTTTAATTCTGAACTTCCGGATGATATGACACAAGTACTCGAAAAATGGGAGCGTTATTTAATGGGTCGAGAACTAGAAGTAGAAGAGGATGACTCCGATGATACCGAAAGTGAATAGGTATTGCACCAAAAGCTAAAAGTGGAAATCCGAAGCTTAAAGGAATGTTTTACACTGTGCATTTGTCGAATTGAAATATTCTACATTCCTCATTCTACATTCCACACTCCTCATTCCAAACTAAAAATATACAGCCTTAAACTTAGCTAAAGGAGCTCTTTTTCCAACAATGATTTGCAATTGGTCTTCACCAATAAGTACATACTGTTTGCCAATTGTGAGAGCCTCAACTAAAATGTGATCATAACTTTCAAAGGAACATTCCATTTCAGTTTGCTTGAATTCAGTCATATCAATGAAATTTTTAAACCTTAATTCGTAGTTAGCAAAAATTGAATTGCAGCCACCATGAGCAGTAATAGTTCCGTTTCTGTCAAATTTCAAATAAGGTTCTTGACTCATACCTTCTGGCATATCAACAGTCTTTCCCATTATTTCAAGGGCTTTCCAATACTTTCCTACCAATTGTCCACCTACTTGTTTGCTAAAAGGAGCCATTGGTTCACTGCTAACTACTTTATTAGCAGTTTTTTCTTCCGTTTTATTTTCATTGTTTTCTGCCAACTTTTTCTTGTTTTTACAAGCACCTAAAGTTAAAAATGTAATGCAGGTGAATAAGATTAATCTTTTCATGAATCTGGGAATTTTGAGCTATAATATAAAGTTGAAATTACTCCTGCAAATTAATACATTTATAAAGAGAAAAATCAATAAAAACAACCATGAAAAATATACTTCCTTTTGCCTTGTGCTTAGCTTTAATAGCTTGTAATAATAACACTAAACCAACAACTGAAAAAGAAGTGGTTCAAGTAGAAGAAGCTTCTCAAGAATTGAGTGATGCTGAGAAAAGACTACAAAAATATGTCAACGTAAAATTGACAACCGATATTTCACAACTTACAGAGAATCAAAAGAAGATGATTCCAAGTTTAATTGAGGTTGCCAAAATTATGGACGGCCTTTTTTGGAAGCAAGCGTATGGGGAGAAAGAAGCGTTATTGGCCGGTATTTCTAATGAAGCAACAAGACGATTTGCTGAAATTAATTATGGGCCTTGGGACAGATTAGCCGGCAACGAGCCATTTGTTGAGGGAATAGGTGCGAAGCCTGAGGGGGCTAATTATTATCCTACCGATATGACAAAGGAGGAATTTGAAGCTTCAAATTTAGAGGACAAAGCTTCATTGTATACTTTGATTCGAAGAGATTCTGCTGGAGAATTAATTTCCATTGCTTTTCATGAAGCATATAAAGTTGAATTGCAAAAAGCTGCAGAATTTCTTTTAGAAGCTTCTTACTATGCCGATAACGAACAACTCCGAAATCATTTAATGTTTCGAGCGGAAGCGCTGATAAGCGGTGAATTTTTTAAGTCTGACATGGCTTGGATGGACATGACCAGTAACCAAATTGACATTATTTGCGGACCAATTGAGACGTATGAAGATCAGTTGTTTGGGAATAAAGCATCTTATGAGGCATATGTTCTAGTAAAGGATATGAAATGGAGCAAACGTCTAGCAAAGTATGCAGCGATGCTTCCGGAGTTGCAAACGAATTTGCCTGTTGATGAGAAATACAAAGCAGAAAAGCCAGGAACAGATTCTCAGTTAGCCGCTTTTGATGTTATTTATTATGCTGGCGTTTGCAACTCCGGAAGCATCGCTGCATACTTTGC
>OJDV01000612.1_pt1 | contig 12266 bp, 11 predicted proteins | sample 1592911 | NCBI WGS metagenome assembly OJDV01 (sample SAMN05416860, study PRJEB24817) | seawater metagenome | isolation source: Sea water | place: Canada:Atlantic | collected 2013-11 | reverse complement strand
ATTTCTGCCTGTCTCGTGGGCTCGGAGATGTGTATAAGAGACAGCTATTACAACATTACATCGAGCAAACGATAAACGCCTATTTAATTTGCATAAAAAACTCGTTTTCAAAGAATTGAAAACGAGTTGATTTAAAGTTTTGCTTGATTAAGACCTAACTAGATTTCTTTTTTAATTCGGATAGGAACTTTGTATTCTACTCCTTCTTTCAATCCAGACTCAATTTTTTGATAATTCAATCTACTTTTAATGTATTTACAAATTTGTTTTGTTTCACAATCTACTGAAAGTACTACTACTTCATTATTCTTATTGACAACAAAAGTTACATAAGCTTGAACGTCTGAATCAACTTCAAAGCCAGGTGCTTTTAAAAGCTCAGCTATTTCTTTAGTTGGTTCTAATGGTAAAGCTACTGGGTCTACTCCTGCATAAGAAGTTAAGGTTCCGATAAAAAGCGCTAAGGCTACTAATACTACATTTACTTTTTTCATAATTATTCGTTTTAAATGATTGATATACAAAGAAGACGACGTCAGTCTATCAAATGTTACACATTCATATACTTTTTAACGAATCCTTAACGCAAACACTCTTTAAAACAAAAAAAAGCCTTAAATAAATAAGGCTTTCTAAAATATTTTGTGATGTATTGGACTACAACTAAGCCAGAACTTCCTGCACTTTGTCAGCTGCTTCTTGAAACTCGATCACACTGTGAACGTCCAAACCACTCTCATCTATTAATTTTTTAGCAATATCTGCGTTTGTTCCTTCTAAACGAACAATAATAGGTACCTCTATAGTTCCTATGCTTTTATATGCATCTATAATTCCTTGAGCTACTCGATCACAACGAACAATTCCTCCAAAAATATTAACTAGTATCGCTTTAACGCTAGGGTCTTTTAGAATTAAGTTAAATGCAATCTCAACACGTTCTGCATCTGCAGTACCTCCAACATCTAAAAAGTTTGCTGGTTCACCACCTGCTTGCTTAATTAAATCCATAGTTGCCATTGCTAATCCAGCTCCATTTACCATACAACCTACATTACCATCTAAATCAACATAACTTAAACCAACAGCTTTAGCTTCAACCTCAACTGGATTTTCTTCTCTTAAATCTCTTAGAGCAGCATAGTCTTTATGTCTGAATAAAGCGTTTTCATCAATAGATACTTTAGCATCTACAGCAATAACACGGTCATCACTTGTTTTTAAAACTGGGTTTATTTCAAATAATGAAGAATCTGATTTTACATATGCAGTATATAAAGCTGAAACAAACTTGGTCATTTCTTTAAATGCTTTACCGCTAAGTCCTAAATTGAAAGCAATTTTTCTTGCTTGAAAAGGAAGTAATCCCATCGTAGGATCAATTTCTTCATTGAAGATAAGGTGTGGTGTATTTTCTGCAACTGCTTCAATATCCATTCCTCCTTCTGTAGAATACATAATCATGTTTCTACCTGTTGCTCTATTCATAAGCACACTAATGTAATATTCACTAGGTTCAGATTCACCAGGATAGTATACATCTTCTGCAACCAATACCTGACTTACTAATTTACCTTCAGCGCTAGTTTGAGGGGTTACCAAATGCATGCCAATAATTTGACCTGATATTTGTTCTACTTCTTCCAGGCTTTTAGCAATTTTTACTCCACCACCTTTTCCACGTCCACCGGCATGTACTTGAGCTTTTATAACGTGCCAACCTGTACCCGTATCTTCAGTTAATTTTTTAGCTGCCGCTATTGCTTCAGCTGGTGTTTGTGCAACAATTCCTCGTTGAATTTCAACACCAAAACTGTTTAACATTTCTTTTCCTTGATATTCGTGTAAATTCATAATATGCTATTTTTCCGAATAGATTCGGAATTGATTTTCAGATTGCAAAAATAACAAATGTTATGCTCATTTATAATCTAAAATGGTTGTTTTTTAATAATTATAGATAGATTGTTAACAAAATGTCGCCATAAAAAAAGTCCAGCGAATTGCTGGACTTTAAAGTATCTATTGATTAGTGAAAAAATTAATTATGATAATCCTGATATTTTTCCGTTGTTATCTATCGACATTCCTTCTGAAGCCGGGACTGCGGGCAAGCCTGGCATACGCATCATATTCCCTAAAATAGGAATTACAAACCCTGCTCCTGCTGCAAATTCAAATTCTCTTACCGTCACTTTAAAACCTGTTGGTCTTCCAGTTAACTTATCATTGTCTGAAAATGATTTTTGAGTTTTAGCCATACAAATTGCTAATTTATCCAATCCTAAATTTTCAATTTTACGAAGTCCGATTAATGCTTTTTTAGAGTATTCAACTCCATCAGCACCGTAAATTTCTTTGGCAATGATTTCAATTTTTTCTTTAACGGGAGCATTCCAATCGTATAATTGTTTGAACTCATTGTTTCCGTTTTCAATTTCATTTACAACCGCACTTGCTAATTCTTTAGTTCCTTCTCCACCTTCTGCAAATCCTTTAGAAATTACCGCTTTTACTCCTAATGCCGCGCAACGTTCTTGTATTAAAGCTACTTCTTCATCACTATCTGAAAAGAACGAATTAATCGCCACTACAGGGTTTAATCCAAATTTCTTCATATTCTCAATATGCTTTTCAAGGTTTACAAATCCTTTTCCAACACGCTCTACATTTGCGTCATTATATTGCTCTTTTGTTGCTCCACCATGATGGCGTAATGCTCTAATGGTAGCAACTAACACTACTACTTTAGGTTTTAAACCTCCAGATACACATTTAATATCCAAGAATTTTTCTGCGCCTAAATCAGCACCAAATCCTGCTTCAGTAACAACATAATCGGATAAAGTCATACCCATTTTAGTTGCTAAAATAGTATTGGTTCCCTGTGCAATATTTGCAAAAGGACCTCCGTGTATTATTGCAGGATTCCCTTCTAAAGTTTGTACTAAATTTGGATTAATAGCATCTTTTAACAAGATTGCCATAGCATTTTCAGCTTTTAAATCTCTAGCATAAATAGGTTCTCTATTAAAAGTTTGACCTACATATATATTACCCAATCGATCTTTTAAATCTGAAAAATCTTTAGCCATACAAAGAATTGCCATTACTTCGGAAGCGGGTGTAATATTAAAACCATCTTGTCTAGGAATACCATTTGCAGTGCCTCCTAAACCAATAGTAATATCACGTAAAGCTCTATCGTTCATATCCATTACACGTTTCCAAGCAATGGTTCTAGGATCAATTCCTAAACTTCTTGTTCTGGACTGTATATTATTATCAACTAATGCTGAAAGTAAATTATTAGCTTTTTCAATAGCTGAAAAATCTCCTGTAAAATGAAGATTGATATCTTCCATTGGTACTACTTGTGAGTAACCACCACCGGCTGCTCCACCTTTTATTCCAAAAACAGGGCCTAATGAAGGCTCTCTTAAAACTACAGTTGCTTGTTTACCTATTTTATTTAAACCTTCGGTTAAACCAATAGAAACCGTTGTTTTCCCCTCACCCGCAGGTGTTGGAGTAAGTGCAGTAACTAAAATCAAATTACTTTTTGCTACCTTTTCTTCATCAATCAAACCTATGGGAAGCTTTGCTTTGTATTTCCCATACATTTCCAAATCATCTTCTTTGATATTTAGCTTAGCAGCTATATTCCTGATATGACCCATTTCATTTGCTTGGGCAATTTCTATATCTGATAAAAATTTATTTTCTGATGCACTCATATTTTATATTTTTTTATAGGAATACAAATGTAATGATTTTAACAAATAGGCTTTTATCTATTTTTAGTAAACATTTTTCAGTAAATAATCCAAAAATGATTTCCATTTTTTCGAAGATATTAGCTAGTTTAGCTTAACAAATATAAAGGTAATTTAGGATGAAAAAAGAGGATCAAATTTTTATGAGAAGAGCCATTGAATTGGCAGAAAAAGGAATGAACTCAAATGAGGGGGGGCCCTTTGGAGCTGTAGTCGTAAAAGATGGAGTTATCATCGCAGAAGGTAATAATGGAGTTACCTCTAACAATGACCCAACTGCCCACGCCGAAGTAGTTGCAATTAGAAGAGCCTGTGAAAAATTAAATTCTTTTCAATTAGACGATTGTATTATTTATACTTCTTGCGAACCTTGCCCTATGTGTTTAGGAGCTATTTATTGGGCAAGACCTAAAAAAGTATTTTATGCTTGTGATAAATTAGACGCTGCTAAAATAGATTTTGACGACCAGTTTATTTATGATGAAATAGATAAACCTATTGGTGAACGAAACATTCCTTTTATTGGAATCTTAAAAGAAGAAGGAGTTCAGGTATTTAATCAATGGGCTGCTAAAGTTGATAAAAAAGAGTATTAATTATTCTGCTAATAAACGATCTATTGTTTGGTGTACTTTATCACTATTCCAACTTGCTGCTCCAATTTTCTTAATAACAACATCACCATTTTTAGAAAGTAAATAAGTGGTTGGTAAAGACGAAGATTCTAATATTTTTGGAGCTTTTTCTATTTGAAAATATACTGGTAAATCGTATCCATTACTTTTTAAAAACAATTTCACTTTTTCTGGTGGATCGTTGGTAATAAAATATAAATCAACTTTATCATTATAAGTATCATACAGTTCTTGTAGCTCTGGCATTTCAGCAATACAAGGAGGACACCAAGTTGCCCAAAAATTAACTACTATTACTTTTCCTTCCGATTGATTAAAATTTATGGTTTCAGAATTTATAGTTCCTAAGTTCCAATGATAGTCTTTTAATGCAGTTCTTTCATCTTTATCTATTTCAGAAGGGCTAAAAGATATAATTCGTTGTAAAAAAACTTGAATTGGCATTCTTGTTTGTGGTATGATCATTAAGATGATAAACAAACCAAACAAGATATTGCTCCAATGTTTTTTAAGATATTTCATTCTTTTTTTATTAAAGTCAAAATTAACCATTAAACCTTACTGTATTATTATATTTATTTTAAATTTGTTAGCGAACCATTAATTAAATCCAACACATACCATGAGCACAAGACGAAACTTTGTAAAGCAAACCGCTGCTTTAGGCGCAGGAATTGCTTTAGCACCTCAATTAACGTTTGGTAACACCAATTCTACAAAAGAAATATTAAATGTGGGGCTTATTGGCGTTGGACTTAGAGGTACCAATCACCTCAACAATTTATTATCCCGTGAGGATTGTAATATAATAGCCATCTGTGATATTGATGAAAAAAGAATTTCGATTGCTCAAGATTTAATTACCAAAAAAGGTCAAAAGAAAGCTCAAGTATTTGGGAAGTACGATTATGATTATAGAAACTTATTAGCATTAAAAGAAATTGATGCTATTATTATTTCAACTCCTTGGTTATGGCATACTAAAATGTCTAAGGATTCTATGAAAGCAGGAAAGTATACGGCTGTAGAAGTTTCGGCTGCAAACACCATGGAAGAATGTTGGGATTTGGTGAATGTTCATGAAGAAACAGGGTCTCATTTAATGATATTAGAGAATGTTAACTATCGCAGAGATATTTTAGCAGTATTAAATATGGTGAAGCAAAATGTATTTGGAGAATTATTACATTTTAGATGTGGTTACCAACACGATTTGCGTTTTGTAAAATTTAATGATGGAAAAACTCCTTATGGTAAAGGAGCGGAATTTGGAGAAAAAGGAATTTCAGAATCTGCTTGGCGTACTCAACACTCTCTTTTACGAAATGCTGATGTATATCCTACTCATGGAGTTGGTCCAATTGCTACAATGTGTGATATTAATAGGGGAAATCGTTTTGTATCTATGACATCTCATGCTACTAAAGGTGTTGGATTGAATAAGTATATTAAAGATGTAGGCGGAAAAGACCACCCCAATGCAAAACTAAAATTTAAGCAAGGAGATATTATTACTTCTACTATAGAAACTGCAAATGGAGAAACCATTATTGTTACTCATGATTGTAATTCACCTCGTCCCTACTCACTTGGATTTAGAGTTCAAGGTAGTGAAGGGTTATGGGAAGTAGATGGAAATAGAATATATATAGAAGGAAAAACTGAAAAATCACACCGCTGGGATGATGCGACCAAATGGTTAGAGCAATACGACCATCCTCTTTGGAAAAAATTTGGTGAACATGCGGAGGGTGCTGGCCATGGCGGTATGGACTTTTTTGTAATCAATGCCTTTGTCGAATCTGCCAAACAAAATATAGCTCCACCATTAGATGCATACGATGCTGCTGCTTGGAGTGCTATTACGCCACTATCAGAAGTATCGATCGCTAATAATGGAGAACCTCAAGATTTTCCTGATTTTACAAGAGGAGATTGGGTAAAACGTACTCCATATAACTGGGATAAAGACACCTATTAATAATAATTAATGAATCCTAAAATATCCCTCGTTGCTCCCGCACGAATTTGTTTGTTTGGTGATCATCAAGACTATTTAGGCTTGCCCGTAATAGCCTGTGCAATCAATAGGCATATTACCCTTACTGCAAACGAAAACAGTAGTAATCAATTGATGTTATCATTACCAGATATTCAATCTCAAAGAGATATTGATATATCGGATTCTTTTGAAATATTAGAAAAAGAAGACCATTTTGCCTCTGCAATTCGAGTTGTTAGAAGGTATGGCGCTATCATCGACAAAGGTTGGGACATCACTATAAGCGGTAACATACCTATTAATGCGGGGGTTTCCAGTTCGTCTGCTATTTTAGTAGCTTGGATTCATTTTTTATTGAAAGCTTTTGCTACTGATCGTACTATTAACCCTGAATTTATTTCGCAATTGGCTTATGAAGCTGAAGTAATAGAACACAATTCTCCTGGTGGAAAAATGGATCAATATTCGATAGGAATCGGAAATATTATCTTTTTAGAAACCGGCGATCATTTTAATTATGAAATAATTGGTGATTCCTTAGAAGGAATGGTGCTAGGAGATTCTGGGGTTTTAAAAGATACTTTAGGTTTGTTAAGGAGATCGAAATCTAATGCTTTAAAAGCAATTGAAATCATTCGAAAAATTGAAACCTCATTCTTACTTGAAAAGGCCACGCTCCTTGATTATAAAAAGCACAAAGAAATGCTTCCGAAGGAATTGAAACCTTATTTCTATGCTGCTATTCAAAATCATATCATTACCCAAAAAGCTTTGACTGAATTAAAGAAGCCGGTTTTAAACTATCCTTTGATTGGAGCTTTCATGAATGAACATCATACTATTTTACGTGATGATTTAAAAATTACAGTTCCTAAAATTGATGCGATGATCGATGCTGCAATCTCAGCTGGAGCCTATGGTGTTAAGATTATTGGATCTGGTGGTGGTGGCTGTATCGTTGCCATTTCCCCAAAAGGAAAAGAATTAGAAATTAGTGAAGCTATAAAATTCGCGGGGGCTAAAGATGCTTATCCTGTAAAAGTTGTAAAAGGAACACAAACTATTTTACATGCCTAAGAACTTAGTAATATTAGCAGGAGGGGTTTCCTCCAGAATGAAACAATCCTTGGGAACTGGTTCTCTTACGGAACAAGAATTAAATAATGCCAATACCCGAAGTAAAGCATTGCTTGGTTTTGGCAAAAAAAAAAGACCCATTCTGGATTTTTTAATGCTAAATGCTGAACAAGCGGGTTATAAAAATATCTTCCTTATTATTAGCGAAAAAGGAGCATTGTTTAAAGAATACTACGGTAAAAAATTGACTAATAATGCTTTTAAAGGCCTTTCTATTTCCTATGCTACTCAATACATCCCAAAGGATAGGATTAAACCTTTTGGGACTGCAGATGCTCTTTTTCAAGCTTTAAAACAATTTCCAGTTTTACAAGAAGAAGCCTTTACGGTTTGCAATAGCGATAACTTATATTCGGTAGAAGCATTAAGGGATTTATTAGAATGTAAAGACTCTAATGCATTTATTAATTATGATCGAGATGGTTTGTTATTTCCAATGGAAAAAATTGAACGTTTTGCTTTGACTTTGGTTGATTCTAAAGCTCATTTGACCGCTATTGTAGAAAAACCTTCTAAAGATAAAGTGGATATTTATAAAGATGCTAAAGGTAAATTTAGAGTGAGTATGAACATCTTTAAATTTAATGGAAACGAAATTTATCCCTTTTTAAAAAACTGCCCCGTTGATCCTATTCGTAATGAAAAGGAATTGCCAACAGCAACTTTAACAATGATAAAAGAATCTGAATTCTATATAAAGGGAATTCCTTTTAAAGAACATGTTCCTGACTTAACCTCTAAGGAAGATATAGCTATTATGAAGGAATATTTAGAAAAGCATTATAAAGATCTTTTTTGAGTATTATGTATCTTTAGATTGAAAATGAAATCTAGACACATTTATAATACAAATTAAAATGATAAAATCAAATCTGAAAACAATAATAAGTTTATGAGATATATAATAATTACTTTTTTTTATCTGCAGATTTTTAATATTCATAGCTCTATCGGTCAGAATAAAACTGACACCAAATTAGTAAGTGAGATAACGATAAACTCTAACCTTCTAAGTGAAGACAGGACCTGTTTGATTAGTCTTCCTGAATCTTATTATAATGCATCGGAAATGGAGAAAAAGTATCCAATAATTATATTGTTAGATGGCAATACTCATTTTAAAACTGCTTCTGGAATAGTACACTTTATGAGTGCTGATAGACTTCGAAATCATCAAATGCCGGAAACCATTATTATTGCTATTGAAAATGTAGACCGCGAACGTGATTTTACAATTACAAAAATAAAAACCAAACGACCCAATACAATGGGAGGTGGAAGAAATTTTTTAAATTTCATAGAAAAAGAACTCATACCACATATTGATAAAAACTATAGAACTGAAGCTGATAGGACCTTGATTGGGCATTCTCTAGGAGCTCTTCTAGTTATAAATTCCTATTTGGATAAAAACAGCATATTTGATGCTTTTATTTCTATAGATCCTAGCCTTTGGTGGAATGAAGAAATGATGAAAAGCAAAGTAGAATCTATCAGTCCCAAATCCCTACATAAAAGACTTTACATTGCTACTGCAAACCAAGGAGAGGCTAATTATGAACGAAACAAAAAAAGGCACGACGCTTTTTATTCTCTAATAAAGATTAAATCTGTTGATCAACTAAATGTCAAAATAGAATATTTTGAAAACGAGGACCATCGCTCTGTGCCATTAGTTGCTATATATGAAGGTTTAAAGTATCTCAATCAAGAGAATTAAATTCACAGTCCGATTTTTATTTTAGTCCAATACTATTTTAAAAAAGTATATTTACCAAAAATATCAACTAACCTTAGTGCTAACACATTTTCAACACTACACTTCTCCAATTAAAGATAGTAAACTTCCAAGTAAGTTTACTTTTCCGTTTTATTATGAGCCGCATCCATTGTGTGAATTAGCTGCTAAGGAAGTACAGAACTATTTACAAACGCAAACCGATTTTGAACATAATTTTGGCATAGATCCCTCTAAAAAAGGAAAGGCTATTGGAAAAATGTTTGGAGTTTTGGTGGTACAAAACCCGCAAAATGAAATCGGTTATATTTCCGCAGTTTCAGGGAAGTTGGCAGAAAAAAATATTCACATAAAATTTGTCCCACCTGTATACGACATGCTTACAAAGGATTCATATTTCTTACAAGAAGAACAAATTCTAAACAACATCAATTTAGAGATAGAAACTTTAGAGAACCATACTGAATATCTAACATTACAAGTAGAATACACCTTAGAGAATAAAAAAGCAGCAACTGACATTCAAGAAAAAAAAGAAGCATTAAAGGCTGCTAAAAAAGACAGAAAACTACGAAGAGAAAAAGCTCGACTTGAATTATCAACTGAAGCTTATACCATTTTTGAAGAAGTATTAGGTAAAGAAAGTTTAGAAGCAAAATATTTTTTCAATAATGTAAACCGCTATTGGAACCATACCCTAAACACTCTCAAAGTAAAGTTATCTGTTTATACAAATCAAATAGCATTATTAAAAGAGCAGCGCAAAGTAAAATCGGCAGCATTACAACAGTATTTATTTGAACAATATCAGTTTTTAAATTCAAAAAAAGAAGTCAAAAACTTATCCCATTTATTTCCTGAAAATTCGGAACAAAATATGTCTGCAGGTTCTGGAGAATGTGCCGCTCCTAAATTATTGCAATATGCTTTTTTAAACAATCTAAAGCCGATTGCCATGGCTGAATTTTGGTGGGGTCAATCACCAAATAAAGAAATACGAAAACACCAACAATTTTATCCAGCTTGTCAAGGAAAGTGCAAACCGATTTTAGCACATATGCTATCAGGAATGAAAATGGATATAAATCCATTATTACAAAACCCTGCAATTGGTAGAGAGCTTGAAACTGTTTTTGAAGATGAAGATTTAATTGTGATTAACAAACCTGAGGAGTTTTTATCAGTTCCCGGAATTCACATTCAAGATTCGGTGTATACCAGAATCAAGCAACAAGTAAAAAACATTTCAGGACCTATTATTGTTCATCGATTGGATATGGCTACTTCTGGCTTATTAGTCTTAGCCAAAAACAAAAAAGCACATAAAGAGTTGCAAAAACAGTTTATTAATAAAACAGTACAAAAAAGATATACAGCTTTGTTAGATGGGATTGTTACTGATCAAAAAGGAACCATTAAATTACCGCTTCGAGTTGATTTAGATGACCGACCTAGACAATTGGTATGTTATGAATACGGAAAACCAGCCGAAACAAACTGGGAAGTGATTGAATGCAAAAACGGAAAAACAAAAATACATTTCTATCCAATTTCTGGACGAACACATCAATTACGTGTTCATGCTTCTCATACTTTAGGGTTGAATACTCCCATTATTGGTGATGATTTATATGGAAAAAAATCCAATCGTTTATATTTACACGCAGATACTTTAGAATTTACACACCCTACAAGTAAACAAAAAATGGTTTTCCATAAAAAAGCAGAGTTTTAATAGATTCAATAAATTTGACAAACATTTTACAGTTTTTTCACATTTAAAATGGTTAATTAAAATCCATCTACAATACATTTGACATCTATTAATCATTAAACAAACATTATGAAAAAGAGATTCATCATTTTATCCTCAGCATTAATATCTTTATGTTTAACTGCATATGGATGTAAAAATAATACCGAAAACGAAATTGCTAAATTAGATACATCAGTTGTACAAGAAATTCCTATTGATACATCAATCAAGAAGGAAAATAAAAAGGAAATATTTTCAGATTTCATTTACGATGTAGGTCCTAGGTTCGGACCTATTAAAAAAAGTGATTTAGAAAAGGCAACTTCAATTAGTGATTTTATTCCTGAAGATGAATTACAACAAATCGAGGTTCTAAAATCTGTTAGTATTATGGTTTATGAAGAAAATATAAAATTTAATCTTAGGGAAAATGGAATTAGTGAAGAGTTTAACGATGCTCAATTAGAGCTTTTAAAATCTTTTGATTACTCTACTAATTTTTTAATTAGAGCTGAATATATCCAAAAGAATGATGAAACAGGTGAAATGGAAAATAGTTATTCCACCCCTCATCATACTATTGTGCCAGAAAAACAAGCAGAATTTATAGATGGAGAAGATGCATTAAAAAGTTTTCTTAAATTATATAGTGAGGAGACTAGAAAAGATGTAGATCCAGAAAAATTGAAACCCGCTAAACTGTTTTTTACAGTAACCAAAAAAGGTACTATAGAAAACATTCACTTAGATAGATCATCGAACTATCCTGAGGTAGATGAAGTAATGATTAAATTAATTTCTGAAGTTCCTGGAACTTGGATTCCAGCTGAAAACATTAAAGGAGAAAGAGTTGATCAAGAACTCGTAGTTTCCTTTGGATTAATGGGTTGCTAAACTAACCATAACTTTTATTTTAAAAGGCTTCTTTACAAATGTAAAGAAGCCTTTTTTATTGTTAAACCTTATGATTATAAACTCTGAATATGTATAATGCTTAATACTATTTTATACCTATATATAGATTTTTGGTTAACTCCTTTTAATTATCTTTATCCAATAAAACATACCCAATACAAACAAATTTGTAAAATATTATAAAATTAGAATGAGTAGTGTAATTATTCCTAAACGTTTTCCTAATCTAACTCCCATTCGTTTTATATTAGCTTTATTGCTGTCTCTTATACACATCTCCGAGCCCACGAGACAGGCAGAAATCTCG
>OJDV01000611.1_pt1 | contig 12278 bp, 7 predicted proteins | sample 1592911 | NCBI WGS metagenome assembly OJDV01 (sample SAMN05416860, study PRJEB24817) | seawater metagenome | isolation source: Sea water | place: Canada:Atlantic | collected 2013-11 | reverse complement strand
AAGCAGAAGGCGGCATACGAGGTTTCTGCCTGTCTCGGGGGCTCGGAGATGTGTATAAGAGACAGGACCGACGCTGGCGTCCTCATTGTCAGGCACGCCGCCGGCGTCCCCACCGGTGACGGGGTCGTCGACCTCAGCCACGGTCACGGTGACGGCGGCCGTCGAGCTCGAGGCGTCCTCCGTGATCGTGTATTCGAAGGTCTCGGTGCCGTTGAAGCCGAGCGCCGGGGTGTACTCGATGGTCTGCGAGGCGGTCACCGTGGCGGCGCCGCCGCCGCTGAAGCCCGTGACCTCCGTGATCGTGGCGCCGCCGCCGGCGGTGTCGTTCGCCAGCACGTCGATCTCCACGCTCACGTCCTCGTCCGTCGACGCCGCGTCCGCCACCGCCGTCAGGCTGAACAACTCGAACACATACGCCGAGCCCGAGTCGACCAGGCTTTCACCGCCGTCGAAGAACGGGGCGCCCACCACGAGGCGTTCGCCGGACAGCGAGACCGAGTTTCCGAAGAAGTCGGACGCGCTCGCGTCGTCCGCGGTGAGCTTGGCGACCTGAGACCAGTTCCCGGAGCCGTCACGCTCGAAGACGTAGGCCGAGCCCGAGTCGGTGCCACCGTCGTCATCCTGGTGTGCGCCCACCACAGCGAATTGGTCCGAGATCGAGACCGAAGACCCAAAGAAGTCGGTCGTGCCCGGGTCACTCGCGGTGAGCTTGGCGACCTGAGACCAGCTCCCCGAGGCGTCGCGCTCGAAGACGTAGGCCGAGCCTGAGCCGTCACCACCATCGTCGTCGAACTCGGCGCCAACCAGCGCGAGCTGGCCAGACAGCGAGACCGACTTCCCGAAGAAGTCGTTCCGGCCCGGGTCACTCGCGGTGAGCTTTGCGACCTGAGACCAGCTCCCGGAGGCATCGCGCTCGAAGACGTATACCGAGCCTGCGTTCGAGTCACCATCGTCGTCAAAGTACGAGCCGACCAGCGCGAGTTCGTCAGAAACAGCCACTGAGAAGCCGAACGAATCCTCCGTCTCGGGGTCGGAGGCGGTGAGCTTGCTGGCCTGCACGAAGGTGGGGTCCACGGTGATGGGATAGAGGGCGCCAGCGTCCTCGACCTCGACGACCAGGCCGCCGTCACTCGGTCGCATCGACGCGCCCAACGCGTCGCCGCGAGCGTCCCAGGCCTTGAGGCCCTGGTAGCGCATCGTCTGCTCGCCCGAGCGAAGCGCGAGCGCGCCCTCGCCAAGCGAGGAGGCTCGTGCGCCCTCGAGGGCGACCTCGAACCGGAGCACGCCGGAGCCCTCGGGGCGAGCGAGCACGGTGAAGCCGTGCTCGAGGCCGCCCTGTCCGTTCTCGTACCACTCGGTCACGCCCCCGCGTGGATACTCCACGCGCTCGCCAGCGACCCGCGGCGCGGCATGCTCGGCCGCGCGCATCGTGCCCTCGCGCCCGAAGCGCGCGAGCTCGAGGCGGGCCGACCAGCCGGGACCCGCGCGGCGGTCGAGCGAGGCGCCGGACTCGTCGAAGATCACCTCGAGCCCCGAGGCCACGCTCTCGGCGAGCGCGAACCCGCCCGGCAGCGCGCGCACCGCGCGCAGCTCGGCGGCCGCGCGCTCCTGGTCCGCGTCGATCCGCGCGCGCATCCCCGCCCACTCTCCGGGCTCGAGGCCCGCGGGCACCTGCCCAGGCTCGAGCCTGGGGTTCTCCTGGGCTTCCAGGCCCGGGGTCGTCGAGGTCAGTGCGCTACCCTCGACGACCCCCTGCTCGATGGCCCGCGCAGACGTGCGCTCAGGCTCGGACTCCACGCACGCGCTCAGCGCGCCCGTCGACACCAGGGCGGCCAACGCCGCGACCTTCATGTTTCTCATCTGCTCGTTCCTCGCTGTCTCGGTTGTCTCTGGAGGACACGACCTCTGCGCACACCTCGGGCGAGGCCTCACGTGGTGAGGCCCGAAGAAGGGTCGCGTCATTCCATGGATTTTGAAGCAATCGAGCGACCATACACAGGCTCCACCGGGTCGCGCAAACGCGCACCTGTGTCAGGGCGCGGTCGTGACGCCCCGCTTCGCCCAGGTGTGGGCGAGCTCCTCGGACCACCACTCCCCGAAGGAGAGGCGGGTGGTCGCGGGCGGCAACGCCCAGACCTCGGCGATGCGCACGAGCGCGGCGCGCGCGAGCGCGGGGTCGATGCCGACGTTCGAGTGCGCGAACCCCACCTCGCTCAGGTCGAGGAGCTCGGGGCCGGCGGTCGTGCCCTCGGTCCAGAGCGAGAGCTTCGCGAGCGCGTCGGTGTAGATCTGCTCGGGGTCGTCGGGCGAGCCGACGGGGATGTCCTTGCGCACGGTCAGGTTCCCGACGCGCGCGGTGAGGTCCTGATCGATCGCGACGTGCACGCGGTCGTGAGATGGCCGCATGAAGCGCAGCTTCGCGAGCTGCGGGAGGAGCGACGCGTCGAGCGACTTCAACCCGGCGTCGGGCCAGTTGTGGTCGAACGTGAGCGTCTCGATCCCCTGGGCGAGCTCGGCGCCCAGGATCGCGCGGACGACGGGAGGGTGACTCGCGTCGGGCCAGATCACGAGCTCGCGGAGCGAGGTGAGGTTGTGTGGACCATCGATCGCGCCGACTCCCTTCTCGCTGACCATGGCCAGGCGCAGGAGCTCGACCGAGCCCATCGTCTCGAGCTTTCGGAACGCGCGCCAGAAGACGCTCGAGAGCTGGCTGCGGCCGAGGTCGAGCCAACGCAGGTTCGTCAGGTGCGTCCTCGAGACGATCTCCTTGCACACGCGCGCGTTGGCCTCGAACCCTTCGAGGTGGATGCCCCGCACGAGCGAGTGCTTGGGCACGTCGTGCTTCGAGATCATCTCGGAGAGCCAGGAGTGGGGCGCCATGCGCAGCTCGCCACCGGGCATGTTGCGTAGCCAGGCACCTCCTGCGTCCTCGACGCCGTGGCTCCCCTTCTTCGGCGCCCACTTCGAGCTCGGGGTCATCTCCCAGCGCGCGATCTGGGGCTCCAGGTACGCTATGAGCCCCTCGAGCTGGTCTGGCGCGCAAGAGTCCACGATCTCGACGATCGAGGACCACGTCTCGGAGTCGGGGTGGCCGTCGAGCGCGGCGCGCGCCTCGCCGATGAGGTCGCGCACCGACGCCTCGCCCGACGCCACGATGTCCTCGACCTCGACGACCTCACCCGCGAGGAAGGACTCGAGGTCCGCCTCCTCGATCACCGGGATGCCGAGCTTCTTCGCCTTCGCGAGCTTGCTCCCCGCTCGCGCGCCCACGACGAGGAAGTCGGTCTTGGGACCCACCGACTTCGCGATGAGGCCTCCCGCGTCCACGATCGCGGCCTCGGCGCCGTCGCGATCGTAGACGGAGAGTTTCCCGGTGATGCAGAATTTCTTGCCTTCGATGGTGTGGTTCACGTCGTGTCCTTTCGTCAGAGGGTGTGGGTCAGAGGGTGTGGGTCAGAAGGTGTGGGTCAGCGCGTGGCCGCGACGCCGCGGAGCGCGAGGCGTTCCTCGAGGTCCTTGGAGTACCACTTCCCGAACTTCATCGTCTTCGTGCTCGGCGGAAGGTTCCAGAGGTCGACCGCCCGCGCGAGCGCCTCTCTGGATAGCTTCAGGGAGCTCGGCTCCTGGAGGCTGTGGTTGATCGAGATGCCGGACATATCGAGGTGCTCCGGGCCGGCCGTGACGCCCTCTGTCCAGTCCTCGAGCCGATTGAGGATGAGCGCGTCGAGTTTGGCGTCAGAGCTCTCGATGAACCCGTAGAACCACAGGTTGAACGCGACGTTGACGTGGCCGACGCGTCGCGCGGCGTCCGACTCGAGCACCTGTCGGACCTGCTGTCCCACGTAGCCGATCACGCCGAGCGCCTCGAGGTCTGGCATCACGGCTTCGTCGGCCATCGCCTCGACGAGTCCCTCGACCAAGGGGCCGTTCACGGTGAAGACGGGGGCGCTCCGGGCGAGCTCGGTCTCGATGAGCGACCTCAGGACGTCGCGGCTCCTGTACTTCGTCTGGGCCTTGAACGAGAGCTCGCGCAGCGCGTGGAGGTGGTGCGGGCCGCGCACGCCCGCGACCGACTTCTCGTCGAGCGCCGTGAAGTTGATGTACTCGAGCGTCGTCGTCGACGGGAGCGTCCGGAGCTTCTTCCAGAAGGTCGCCGAGAGCTTGCTCTCGCCGAGGTCCAGCCGCCGCAGGTTCGTCAGGTCTTCGCGCTCGAGGATCTTCACCGCCGCGCCCCCGCTGACCTTCAGCCCGTTCACGTGGATGGCGTGGACGAGCCGGTACTTCGGCGACTCGTGCCTGGTGATCATCTCGACGATCCAGTGGTGAGGCGCCACGCGCAGCTCGCCCGTCGGGATCGCCTCGAGCCAGCCCTCCGGCGCGCCCTCGGCGGACTTGCTCCCGCTCGACGGCGTCCACTTCTGCGCCGGCGTGGTGTTCCAGCGCGCGACCTGCGGCTCGAGGAAGTCGATGAGCATCTCGAGCTGCTCCGGAGCGCACGAGTCCGCGACGTCGATGATCCTGTTCCACATCCTGGAGCTCGGGCGGCCGTCGAGCGCGGCGCGCGCCTCACCGATGAGGTCTCGCGCGGACGCGTCGCCGTAGGTCGAGCTCTCCTCGTCGACGTCGACGACCTCACCGGCGAGGAAGGACTCCAGGTCGGCCTCGTCGATCACCGGGATGCCCAGTGATTTCGCCCTCGCAAGCTTGACCCCAGGCCTGCTGCCGGTGACGAGGAAGTCTGTCCTGGGCCCGACCGACTTCGCGATGAGGCCGCCAGCGTCCACGATCGCGGCCTCGGCGCCGTCGCGATCGTAGACGGAGAGCTTCCCGGTGATGCAGAACTTCTTGCCTTCGATGGTGTGGTCCACGCCGCGGCCTTTCGTCAGAGGGTGTGGTTCAACGGGTGGCCGCGACGCCGCGGATCGCGAGGAGATCCTCGAGGTCCTTGGAGTACCACTTCCCGAACTTCATGGTCTTCGTGCTCGGCGGCAGCCGCCAGGAGTTCAAAGCCCCCGTGAGCGCCTTGGCCGCGAGCGTGTGCTTGGTTTGGGGGAAGCGGTCGTCGATGACGAGCCCCGAGAGGTCGAGGTGCTCGGGGCCGCTCTGCACGCCCTTGGTCCATGAGTCCAACATGTCGAGGAGCATGGCCTCGAGGTCGGTGTCCTCGTCGAGGCGGTAGAACCACATGTTGAACTTCAGCTTCACGCGCCCGATGCGGTGCGCGGCCGCCGAGCCGAGGAGCGCGCGCGCGCCGTTGCTGTTGTTGGTGTCGACGTCGAGCGACTCGAGCTCGGGCATCACCGTGCCGTCGGCGAGCGCCGCGACGACCTCCTCGGCGCAGTTGCCGTTCATGGTGAGCCTCTGGATGCCCTGGGCGAGGTCGCTCTTGAGGAAGGTCCCGATGTAGTCGGACCCGTAGGAGTATCTGCTGTTGAAGCTCAGATCGCGCAACGCGCTCATGTGGTGTGTCCCCTGTACGCCCATGATCGACTTGCCGTCGAGCTTGGCGAAGGAGAGGTGCTCCAGGCGCTCGGTGGAGGGGAGCGTCCGCAGCTTCTTCCAGAAGGTCGCCGAGAGCTTGTTCTCGCCCACGTCCAGCCGCCGCAGGTTCGTCAGGTGCTCGCGCTCCAGGATCGCGGCGGCGGCGGCTCCGGTGACCCTCATCCCGCTCAGGTGGACGGCGTGGACGAGGCGGTACTTGGGCGACTCGTGCTTGGTGACCATCTCGACGATCCAGTGGTGGGGCGCCACGCGCAGCTCGCCCGACGGGATCGCATCGAACCACTCGGACGGCGCGTCCTCGACGCCGTGGCTGCTCCGAGAGGGTTTCCAGCGCTCGGTCGGCTTGGACGCCCAGCGGGAGACCTGCGGCTCGAGGAAGTCGACGAGCGCGCCGAGCTCGCTGGGTGCGCACGAGTCGACGATCTCGACGATCGAGGACCACGTCGCGGAGTCGGGGTGGCCATCGAGCGCGGCGCGCGCCTCGCCGATGAGGTCACGCACCGACGCGTCGCCGAAGACCACGACCTGCTCGTCGACCTCGACGACCTCGCCCTTGAGGAAGGACTCGAGGTCGGCCTCCTCGATCACGGGTATCCCCAGCGACGTCGCCTTCGTGAGCTTGCTGCCGGCCATGCGGCCGACGACGAGGAAGTCGGTCTTGGGGCCGACCGACTTCGCGATGAGGCCGCCTGCTTCCATGATCGCGCGCTGGGCGGTCGTCCGCGTGTAGTGGTCGAGCGTCCCGGTGATACAGAACTTCTTGCCTTCGATGGTGTGGTTCACGTCGAGCTCACGGTTGAAGGGGGCGTGTTGGGTGGCGTGGGCGCGGCGCTCATCGAACCTCTCATCGCATCGCCCGGATGCTCAGCGCGTCGTAGGCCTCGCTGAGCGCGTCGCTCCACCAGCGGCCGAGCGTGATCCGGGCGATGCACGTCGGCGGCTTCCATTCTGAGAAGACGCGGTGGATGGGCTCGAGCGCGAGCGGGTTTCGGATCGACTGCCTGGTGATCTCGAGGCCGGACAGGTCGAGGTGGCGGGGGCCGATCGCGCCGTGCGTGAGCGCCTCGAGGTCGTCGCCGAGCATCGTGGTCGACGAGCGGTTGAGCTCGATGAACCACGACACGCGGACGCGCCCGACGCGCGCGCAGACCTCGTGTGAGAGCAGGCCCTGGTCGATGCGGCCAGGGATGCGGAGCGTGATCGCCTCCAGATTGGGCAGCGCGGCGCTCGAGTCGAGCGCCGAGAGGACCTCGTGGAGGCCGTCGACCTCGACGTTGAGCGCCTCGACGTTCTCGAACACGGGGAGCTCGAAGAGGCGCGCGAGCAGCCCCGGCGTGGTGACGCGGGGGTCCCGGAGCGTGAGCTCGACGAGGCGACCGAGCGGCCCGGACGGCTCGAGCCCCGAGAGCACCGCGGCGTCGATCCGTGAGAGCCGCAGGTGCTCGAGCCGCCGGCCGAGGTTGCCCGAGAGGAGCTTCTTCCAGAAGGTCTTCGAGGTCGCCGCGTCGTCGACGCCCAGCATGCGCAGGTTCGTCAGATCGGGCCGAGACGCGACCTTGCCCAGCTCGCTCTTCGACAGCCTCATCCCTTGAAGATGGACGGCGCGCGCGAGCGCGTACTTGCTCGAGTCCTCGCCGCGGGCCATCTCCTGGACCCACGTGAACGGCGCGCAACGCAGCTCGTCGTGAGGGAGCGCGGCGACCCAGGCAGGGTCGGCCCTCGCGCTCAGGCGCCCCAGCGCCGTGTGTGGGACGTCGCGGGGCGTGACGCTCCACCGCGAGATCCAGTCGCCGAGGTCCTCCACCAGCGCGTCGAGGTGTTCGGGCGCGCAGTCGTGCACGTGTCGGACGATGCGGGCCCACGTCGAGGCGTCGGGCTCGACCTCGCGGTAGGCCGAGGTCATGGGCGCGTCATCCTCGGCGAGCGCGAGGGGGTCACCTCGCAAGAGCGCCTTGAACTGATCCTCGTCGATGACGCGGACGTCGCGCTCGACCGCCTCGTCGAGGAGCCCGTCGGGCTCCTCACCGTGGACGAGGAAGTCTGTCTGGTGGGTGATGCCGGAGGTGACGCGGCCGCCGCGCTCCTCGACGAGCTCCGTGAACGTGTGCGCGTCGTACCAACGCAACGATCCTGTCACGCAGAACGTCTTTCCTTCGATGGGATGCGCCATGGCGGATCTCGTGCTTCGATGAGGGTGATGCGGGCATCATCCTCGCTCTGAGCGCACGCGTCATCTCCATTTTGGATCGTCATGCGCTCGATGTGCCAGCCCTGCGGGTCTTCGTCCCTGAGGACACCGCGCCTTTGCTCTTCACTCGCGCGAGCCTCCCAATGCACACTGCGAGACAAGGCGGCCTCGCATTGTGTGACGGTGCTGTTCTGGTCGCGAACCCGAAGACGTCGGAGAGGACGCCCATGAGGACCCGGTACCTGTTCATCTCGCTAAGTGCCCTCACGTTTCTTGCCTGCGACACGACGTCGCCTCCGAAGGGGGAGGTCACGCTGGAGCCTCCCGCCAAGGAAGCGGCCGACGCGCCCGAGCCGGACGCGGTCGGAGAGAAGACCGAGAAGGCCGAAGGGAAGGATGCGCCTGCCTTCATCAACCCGTTCGAGAGGTCGAAGCGCAAGTCGATCACGTCCGAGGCGCTGATGACGACGAACAGGATGACCACCGGCGCGCGCGGGTACATGATCTCCGAGCAGCGAGTCACCGGCCCCGATGGCAACCAGCCCTGGCATGAGGGGGACACGGTCGGGATGCCGGTGGCGGTCGAGAGCTACGTCTTCCCTGGCGGCGTGAACTTCTCGTTCTCCACCCACGACGCGATCCCTCAGGGAGGCAAGAAGGCCAAGACCACGTTCGACGCCGCGGACAAGAAGATCGCTGCGGTGCTCGAGCAGGGCTACTTGAAGTTCGAGCCCGAGACCTACTTCCGCTACACGTACGCGACGGGGCCTGGCATCGGGAAGGACGCGACCCTGAAGATCACGGCCGAGACGGACTTCGACCCCGACTCCCCGCAGGCGCACACGATGACCTACGAGGTCACCGTCAACGACGACTTCGAGGCGGTCGTGGGTGAAGCAACCGTGGAGAACGAGCTCCAGTGATCAGTGTATCGGCTCGAGGTCCATCTTCCGCACGGCCTCGGCGAGGTCCTCGGTCCAGTAGCGCCCCAGCCTCACGCGCGTCGTGTTCGAGGGTGGCGTCCAGCCTTTGAGCCCGAGGAGCCACGTCGACTCGAGGTCGTGCGCGGTCTTCTTTCGATCCCGTCCGACACGGATCGTCGACAGGTCGAGCAGCTCGGGTCCAACGGCCTCGCTCGTGATGGTCTTCAACCACGCTTGCATGGCGCGCCCGATCGAGGCGCCGCTCGAGCGTCTGGAGTCGATGTCGAACGCGAGCGCGACCTCGGGCACCCTCGAGCAGATCCCGCACATGAGCCCATCGCGCAGGTAGCCATCGTAGTAGCTGTCGAGGACGACGCGCTCCAGGTTCGGTAGCAGCGTACGATCATCGAGGAGCTTGAGGACCTTGTCGAGCCAGCAGTGCTCGACCGTGAGTTCACGTACGTTCGCGGCCATCTCAGAGCCGAAGAGCGTCGCCATCGCGTCTTCGTCGTTGTGGTAATACGAGTAGATGCTCAGCCGCTCGAGCGAGCCCAGATGGTGCTCACCGAGCGCGCCCTCGGTCGTGCCATTCTTGAGGCGAGACACGCGCAGGCTCCGTAGTGTCCGAGATGAAGGGAGCGCGCGCAGCTTCTTCCAGAATGTCTTGGAGAGGGGGCTCTCGTGGACGTCGAACGAGGTCACGTTCACGAGCCCGTCTCGTGAGAGGATCTTGACGAGGTTCGTGCCGTTCAGCTTGAGGTCATGGGTGTGGATGGCGTGGACGAGGCGGTGCTTGGGCGAGTCGTGGCCCGTGACCATCTCGGTGATCCAGCGGAACGGCGCCACGAGCAGCTCTCCGCGTGGGGTGTTCTCGAGCCACCCCTTGGGCGCACCCTCACAGCTCGCCTCACCTGACTTCGGGCGCCAGCGCGTGTGTGGCGCGACCTCCCAACGCGCGACCTGCGGCTCGAGGAAGTCCACGAGGGAGCCCAGCTGTTCTGGAGCGCACGAGTCCACGATGGCGACGAGCGCGGACCACATCGCGGAGTCGGGGTGGCCATCCAGCGCGGCGCGCGCCTCGCCGACGAGGTCGCGCACGGACGCGTCGCCCGAGACGACGACCTCCTCGTCGACGTCGACGACCTCACCCGACAGGAACGACTCCAGGTCCGCCTCCGCGATCACTGGGACCCCCAGTGACTTCGCCTTCGTGAGCTTTCTGCTCGCGCCGGCGCCGCACACCAGGAAGTCGGTCCTGGCGCCGACCGACTTCGAGATCTCGCCGCCCGCGTCCATGATGGCGGACTCGGCGGTGGCGCGTGTGTAGCGCTTGAGGGTCCCGGTGATGCAGAACACCTTCCCCGCGATCGTGTGCCTCATGTCGTCCCAGCCGTGGTGGGGATTTCGCGCAGCGGCTCGACGCCCTTGCTCCGGAGCGTCGCGGCGTTCTCCTCGGTCCACCACGGGCCGAGCGCGACCTGACGCGTCGCCGTCGGCGGGGTCCATATGCGCAGCGCCGAGGTGACGACCTCGAGCAGCCCCGCGGCGTCCATCTCGTCGCCGAGGTTGGCCGGGTCGATGGTCAGCTCCGAGAGGTCGACGCGCGGCGGTCCAGCCGGCGGATCCCAGCTCGAGGCGCCCAGGAGGTTCGTGGTGTCGTAGTAGGGCGAGTGCATGGCGTAGGAGACCTCGTCGAGCTGCGCCATGCACTCGTGCGCCAGGATCTCGGAGATCCACTCCCCCTGCGAGGTCTTCAGGACGAGCTTGCGCAGGCTCGTCGCGGCGTCCGCGTGTGAGAGCGCCCACAGGAGACTTCGGAAGCCGAGGTCGTGACACTCCAGGCCGAGGACCTCCACGCCCTGGAAGAGCTCGGAGGTGAAGAGCGTGCGCATCGGGTCCGGCTTGGTGTTGAAGTCGAGGAGGATGTCCACGCGCCGGAGCGCGCCGAGGTGGTGCTCGCCGAGGATGCCCTTCTCGTCCCTGTCGATGATGCGGTTGAGGCTCAGGCGCTCGAGCGTCTTCGTCGAAGGGAGCGTCCTGAGCTTCTTCCAGAAGGTCGTCGAGAGCTTGAGCTTGCCGAGGTCGAGGCGCCGCAGGCTCGTGAGCTCGGGCGACGCGAGCGCCTTGACGATCTTGCCCGCCGTGAGCGTGAGCGCGCCGAAGCTCATCGCGCCCACGAGGCGATCGCGGCTGGAGTAGTCCCCGCCCGCCATCTGCTCGAGCCAGGCGTCGGGCGCGAGCCTGGAGACACCGCCTGCGTCCGCCCAGGCGATGGCGTCTTCTCCGATCGCGTCGACGAGCGCGCCCACGTCGCCTGGCGCGCAGGCGTCGACGGCGTCCGTGAGCGCGCGCCAGAGGTCGTGGTCGCAGGGGCTGGAGGTGAGCGCGCGAGCGCGCGCCAGAGTTGCGTCCAGGTTCATTCGATGGTCTCCGTGGTGTGAGCGTTCCGGTAGCCCGAGGCTACATCGAGGAGCCGCTGAGAGGCCACCGCGGACCTCTAGCGCGTCGCCGCAAACCCAGGAGCCCGAGGAGCCCGAAGAGTCCGAAGAGCGGCGCCCGACGCGGGGTCCCTGGGGCGCTGGCGCAGCATCCCTCGTCGGACGAGCCGCCGGACGACGAAGGATCGCCGCCGTCGCCCACGTCCGCGGATCCTCCCGCGTCGAGTTCTCCGTTGGACCCCGCGTCCTCTCCGCCGCTGTCTGGATCGCTCACGACGAGCTCGATCGCGCGCTCGACGGACGCCTCTCCGTCGGTCGCGACCGCGACCACGGTGTATGCCCCCACGTCATCCGGCGTGGGGGTCCACGAGAAGGTCCCGTCGGCGCCGTCGAAGTCCGAGCCTGCCGGGGCGTCACGCAGCGTCACGGTGAGCTCCTGAGGCGACGCGTCGAGGTCGGTCGCGGCGATCTGGAACTCCAGCGCCTCGCCGACGTCTCCCTCCAACGTGGCGCCCTCGTCAGGGGTCGGCGCGACGAACGTGGGCGGCTGGTTGGGTGTGTCGGTCACGTCGACGGTGATCGTCGCGGGCTCGCTCGAGAGCGAGCCGTCCGACGCCGTGAACGTGAAGGAGTCGGCGCCGATGAAGCCGGGCGCGGACGTGTAGAAGAAGCCGCCGCCTTCTGCCGTGACGGCTCCGTTCGTGGGTGAGGAGACGGAGAACGTGAAGTCGTCGCCGTCGACGTCCTGGGCGGTGAGCGTCAGCGGTGTGCGTGTCTCGGGCAGCGCGCTCAGTGAGACGTCCATGGTGAAGGGCGGATCGTTGACGGGCTCGATGGACAGCGTGACCTCGGCCTCGGCCGAGCTCGTGGAGGCGTCCGACGCGATGATTCGGAAGGCGTCCGACCCGTTGAAGTCCGCGTCGGGGGTGTAGGTGAGGTTCGGGGGTGCGCCGGTGAGGGAGCCGTTGGCGGGCTGCGAGGAGACGGAGAATGTGAGGCCCTCGAGGTCGACGTCCGATCCCGTCAGCGTGATCGTCGCGGACTGGTCCTCGTCCAGGCGGACGCTCTGGGCGTCGGCGGAGGGAGGATCGTTGACGGGCGTGATGCCGATCAGGATGGTCTGAGGGGCGCTGTCGAGGTCGCCGTCGGACGCGACGAAGGTGAAGCTGTCGGTGCCGTTCGCGTCGAGCGCGGGGGTGTAGACGAGGTCGGGGGCGGCGCCCGAGA
>OJDV01000610.1_pt1 | contig 12285 bp, 10 predicted proteins | sample 1592911 | NCBI WGS metagenome assembly OJDV01 (sample SAMN05416860, study PRJEB24817) | seawater metagenome | isolation source: Sea water | place: Canada:Atlantic | collected 2013-11 | reverse complement strand
CATACGAGATTTCTGCCTGTCTCGTGGGCTCGGGAGATGTGTATAAGAGACAGGATGTCAACTTTGCTCTCAATGACTAGCTTGAGTGTATTTTCTGCCGATTCAAATAATTTTCCTTTATTAGACCTTTCTGAAAAAAAGCCAGAGGAAGTATCCCCTGTTCAGAAAATCAACTATAATTTATTCAAAAATGAAATCAAATTACCTGCTGAAAACGATGATTGGATAAACACACAAGTCAATTCAAAACCTAACAAATACAGTGTTTCAACTGATAAGAATCTTACTTTTGGTAATGAAATTTCATTTGCTTGGAATTTTACCGATTCCTTAAAAATCAACCTCAACGTATTTGATAATCAATTACAAGATGGCAGCATAAATTCGCTTGATAGTCCAAACAAAGTATTTGGAGAGTTATCAAATAAAAGTATCCCGTTAGATGGTGGTTTTAGCAATGAAATTAACAGTGGTGTTTTTGGCAATGAAATTAATAGAGGTGTTTCAGGTTATAAATTTGGTATTTCTTCTGAATTGGGTATCGGTGACAATTATAAATTAGGACTAAATCTAGATTATGGCCAATTAGAAGGTGCAGATCTTGTCGGTTTTAACAGCGATGAAATTGCCACAACATCATTTGCACTAGGGATTAGAAAATCAAAGTTTGGAGCTTCTCTAAATACTGATATATACATTGAAGATGACATTGATGTGTTCGACACTTCAAGACTTGGATTTGAGATTGATTGGCATTTCTCGGATGAAACCAAAATATCTTTGGGTTCTAAGCAACGTATCAATAACACAATATCAGAATCCAATAATTCATTGAATGGATTAACTGGCAACGTACAATATATTAAATTCCAACATAATTTATAAAAAATCAAAGTAATTATCACTGTTATCTTAGTGATTTCTCAAGGCATTTGTTATAGTTCATTTTTTTAGAATTAAAAACCATGATCGTGCAAAAATTCGGTGGTACTTCCCTAGCCACTGCCAACAAATTAAAGTCCGTCGCAAAAATCATTCTTCACAGTGCCCAATCACAACAAACTGCCGTTGTATTATCGGGCATGGGTAGAATAACAGATAATTTGATCAATATTATAAATGTTGCAAAGAATAATGGCGACTGGTTGGTCATGCTAGGTTCAATAGAATCCACTCATAAGCAGACACTTATCGATCTTAATTGTGAATGTAAAGTTGAGTCAAATAAACAACTCACTAACATTAACTATTTATTCCAGGAAGCCCAAGCAAAATTAAATGGCGTATCATTGTTACAACAATGTCCAGATGACACTTATTCATGGCTTGTTACATTAGGAGAACATTTAGCAGTATCGATAATGTATGCACTTCTTATATCACAAGGTGTTACAGTAAAAATAATAAATGCAAGGGAATCTATAAAAACTTCTAAAGACGCATTTGCAGGCGATGTTGATTTAGAATTAACCAAACAAAATTTTGCACATTATAAAAACAGCCAAGAAACCATTCTACTAATGCCAGGTTTTACTGCATCAGATACCAATGGTCATTCAACTACTTTAGGTAGAAATGGTTCTGATTATTCTGCAGCCCTACTGGCCATTAGCTTAGAGGCAAAATTGTGCCAAATTTGGACAGATGTTGATGGTGTATTTAATGCAAACCCCAGAGAAATAAAATCAGCCTACCTGGTGCCTCAATTAAGTTACAATGAAGCCATGGAACTGTCTTATTTTGGAGCCAGTGTCCTACACCCTAAAACTATCACACCACTGATGCAATCAAATATTCCTTGTGTTATACGCAATACATTTAATCTAGATTCACAAGGAACTACCATCAGTCACCAATCAAAATATAGAGACAATTTTGCTACCGCTATATCCAGTTTAAAAGATATTTCAATGATAACTGTTAGCGGCCCAGGTATGAAAGGCATGGTAGGGATGGCAGCCCGTGTTTTTGATACCATGAGCAAACATAACATCAGCATTATATTAATTACGCAATCATCATCAGAATACTCAATCAGTTTTTGCATTGAAACAAAAAACAAAAAAGAAGCAAAAACCAGTCTTGAACAAACATTTTCATTAGAAATAAAAAATAAATTATTAGAGCCCTTAAACTTTAAAGATAACTTAGCCATAATATCGCTTATATCAGATAATATGAAAAAACGCCGTGGCACCGCTGCACAGTTTTTTCAATCCTTGGCCATTGCTAATGTTAACATTGTCGCCATTGCTCAAGGGTCAAACGAAAGGTCCATATCTGCAGTAATCGAATCAGACCGTGTGACACGTGGTTTAAGTAGTTGTCACCAATTATTTTTTAACTCTATACAGCAAGTAGAAATCATTTTAGTTGGATGCGGACTTGTTGGCGATGCGTTTTTAAACCAAATAAAGAAGCAACAAGGTTACTTAAAAAAACAAAACATAAAAATTATAGTCTGTGGAATCGTGAATTCAAAAGGTGCTTTATTGAAAGAAGAAGGCATAGACATTGATAACTATAAAAATTTATTAAAATCTGACTTACAATCAATTAGCAAAGAAAAACTCAAGCTATTTAGACAGCAATCCAATATGATTAATCCTATTATTGTCGATTGTACTTCTTCGCAAAGCGTTGCAGAAGCCTATTTAGATTTTTTTCAGGCTGGTTACCACATCGTTGCTGCCAATAAAAAAGCCAATACATTGTCTATTGATTATTTCAATCAGCTTAAAAACATGGCGATAAAATCAAACAGACAATTTAATTATGAAACAAATGTTGGAGCTGGCCTTCCTGTAATAGATACTTTTAGAAATCTACTCAGGGCAGGAGATGAATTAATCAAATTTGAAGGCATTCTATCTGGTTCAATGTCTTATATATTTGGCAAGTTAGATGAAGGCTTACCGTTGTCAGAAGCGGTAATTAAAGCCAAAGCGAAAGGCTTTACTGAACCTGATCCACGCGATGATTTATCAGGAATGGACATAGCAAGAAAAGTACTGATAGTTGCCCGTGAGGCGGGTTATGACTTGGAGTTATCCGATGTTAAAATTGATTCTTTGTTAACAGATGAATTAATTGATTGTAAAACTATCGAGGAATTTATGCAATTGTTGCCCAGTTTGGACGCTTCAATTGAAACATTAAACTCCCAAGCGCAATCCGAAAACAGTGTTCTAAGATACATAGGAACTGTCAGCCAAAATCAGTGTAGTGTCAAAATTGAACAAGTCCCAGCCAGTTCTGCATTGTATTCTGTGAAAGATGGTGAAAATGCCATATCATTTTATAGCCAATACTACCACCCTATTCCAATGGTATTGCGCGGTTATGGTGCAGGTGCAGATGTGACTGCAGCAGGCATATTTTCTGATGTTATGAAAATCCTACCTGCCAAGAGTAGTTTTGTTTAAAGGTGTTTAAACTTATCTTTTTTAGTTTTCAAGTATTCTTTATTGTGCATGTTATGGCCAGCATTAACAGGGATGCGTTTTCTGATTGAAACCCCTGCTTGTTCTATGGCTGCTATTTTTTCTGGGTTATTGGTCATTAAATCAATTGTTTTAATATTAAAATATTTAAAAACATCACCCAACATTTCATAACTTCTGTTATCAGCTGCGTGCCCCAATTGAATATTGGCATCATAGGTATCTGAGCCTTGATCTTGTAACTGATAGGCTTTAATTTTTTCCACCAAACCAATGCCTCTGCCTTCTTGGCGCAGATATATAATCATACCATTGTCTTGTTTGGCAATTTCTTGCATGGCGAATTCTAATTGTGGACCACAATCACATCTTAGACTAAACAAGCCATCACCAGTCAGACACTCTGAATGAATTCTGGTTAGAACAACATCGCTTGCAGTGATATCGCCTTTGACTAACACCAAATGCTCTTGTGTATCGTGCATAAATACATGCACATCAAAATCTACATACTTACTGGGCAATTTAGCTTGTGCTACAAATTCAATCATAGCTTCGATTTTAAATTTAATAGACCGATAGCTGCTTCTGCTGCTTCTGCGCCCTTATTCTTCTTATCATTACCAGAACGTGCTAAAGCTTGTGCTTCATTCTCGATGGTAATTATGCCATTGCCAATCGGTATATTATGCTTTAGTGAAACATCCATTATTCCACGTGAACTTTGTTCACAGACATGATCAAAATGGGGCGTTTCGCCACGAATCACAGCACCCAATGCTACAATCGCATCATATTTTTCAGATTGAGCCAAAAATTGACAGGCCAAAGGAATTTCTAAAGCGCCTGCCACATCAAAACGTTTGTACGCATATCCATTTTTTTCTAAAGCCTGGATGGTTCCATTAATAAGTCCATCAGTAATATGTACGTAAAACGGGGCTGTCACTATGGCGATATTTTTATTATTCATGGTATTTTATTTTTTGTATTTTACAAATTCAGTAATTTCTAAACCGAATCCTGATAAAGCTGGGTAACGGGTTTCTGGGCTCATGAGTTTCATCTTCCCTACATTTAGGGCTTTTAAAATTTGTGAACCTACGCCAACATTATGATAAGCATAATGTTCTTTTTTGGTTTGTTGGTTTGGCTCAATTTCATCAATCTGAACAGGTGCGGTTTCATTTGAATTTAAAATAACCAAAACACCTTCTCCATTTTCTGCAATTTTTTGCATGGCCCGTTGTGCTGTCCAATAGTCATCATCGGCATCGACGCCACGCAGCTCTCTTAAAAAGTTTGAAAATTGAACCCTAACCAAACATTCTTTATCAGCCGCTAATTGCCCCATTTGAAATGCCAAATGTTGAGATTCATTAATGCTGTCATTAAATTTTGTAACCTGAAAATTACCCCACTGTGTATGGTATTCAAACTCATCATCTATAGTAATGGTGCATTCAGTTTGCATGCGGTATTCAATTAAATCGGCTATAGTACCAATTTTAATTTCATGTTTTTTAGCAAATTTGTTTAAATCATCTCGCCTGGCCATACTGCCATCATCGTTCATGATTTCAACAATAACCGAAGATGCATCCAATCCTGCTAAATGGGCAATGTCACAACCAGCTTCGGTATGTCCAGCACGCGATAACACTCCACCAGGTTTTGCCATCAATGGAAATATATGTCCAGGAACAACCAAATCAGAAGGCTGAGCATTAACATTGGCCGCATCTGCTATGGTTTTGTATCGATCATATGCCGATATTCCTGTCGTGATTCCGTTAGCTGCATCAATTGAAACAGTAAAGTTAGTTTCTAACTGAGCGGTATTTTTATCAACCATTAAGTTTAATCCCAACTGTTTACACTTTTCAGGCATCAATGTTAAACAAATTAATCCACGTGCATGTAATGTCATGAAATTGACAATCTCAGGAGTAATACAATGCGCAGCAATGACCAAATCACCTTCATTTTCACGGTCTTCATCATCCATTAAAATGACCATCTTGCCGTTTTTAATGTCTTCAATTATTTCTTTTATATTATTCATGGTTTCCTAACATTTTTTCTACGTATCTGGCGATGGTATCAATTTCAATATTGACTTGATCACCGGTTTTCAATAATCCAAGGTTTGTATGCTCAATTGTATGAGGTATTAAATTGACAGAAACCACACAGTCGTTTATTTCATTGACAGTTAAACTGACACCATTAATTGCCAAAGAGCCTTTTTTAACAATGTATTTATCCAATTCAGATGGAATCCTAAATTGATATATTGTAGATCGCGCACTTGATTCGATATGGGTACATTCTGCCATGGCATCCACATGTCCTGAGACCATGTGGCCACCTAATTTATCTTTCAAGGTCAAGGATTTTTCTAAATTAAGCAGGGTACCTACTTTCCAATGATTAACATCTGTTTTCTGCATTGTCTCTTTTGAAACATCCACAGATATTTGCCTGTTATTCATATTCGTTACAGTTAAACATACGCCATTGATGGCAATACTATCGCCCAATAAGACATCAGACATATCGGTAAAATTTGTATCGATATCAAATTGTAGATCGCCGTTGATTTGTTTGCTAGAAACAATATTTCCAACACTTTGAATTAGCCCAGTAAACATATATTAGAGACCTTTGTATAATTATGTGGCGAAAGAAAAAATAGAGAAAAATTGCCAGATTGAGTTAAAAATAGCACGTAATAGCGTGCTATTGCTAAGATTTTTACCGAAAAGCTGGTTATTTTAATCATTTTTTACTCGTCATCTTGTTATGCAAAGGTCTCTATAATTTTAAATCAGCAATCAATCGCCAATCTTTTCCCATTTGTTTGATTTTGAAGTTGTCTATATGGAGACGATTGTCCATTTCTTCAATATTCATTTCGAATAATGGCCTGGCACTGCTTCCCATTAATACAGGAGCAGTATACAGAATCAATTGATCAACTAATTTTTGTTGGATAAATGAACCAGCTAAAGTGGCACCAGTCTCAACCAACAATTCATTAATCTGTTGATCTCCAAGCCACTTTAATACGGCATTTAAATCCAATTGATTGTTTTTTTCAGGTATCTGAACAACTTCAACTTCTTGTTTTTTCAAGAAATTGATTTTATCTGAATCCTCACATGCAGTCATCACCACACAACGGCCTATTGATTGTGTTATTTTTGCATTATCTGCAATTCTCAATTTAGAATCTAACACAACGCGCATGGGTTGATATGTTTCAAAATCATTGGGTAAATTTTTGTATTTTTCAGGCAATTCACCGACCCTAACCGTCATTCGTGGATCATCAGATATTATAGTTTCAATGCCAGTTAATATGGCATGGCTTCTGGCACGCCAATATTGAACATCTTGTCGAGAATTTTTCCCAGTAATCCAATAGCTGTCACCATTTTGCATGGCAGTTCTTCCATCTAATGATTGTGCCATTTTTAATCGCACATACGGTAAACCATATTTCATGCGGTGAAAGAATCCAATATTGAGCTGCTTTCCATGTTTAGATTTGTATCCTGTTTTAACTTTTATGCCTGCGGCTTTTAGTTTAACTACGCCATTGCCAGCGACCAAAGGATTCGGATCGTTGTTACAAATAATAACTTTTTTAACACCGGCTTTAATTAAAGCATCGGCACAAGGTGGGTTTTTGCCAAAATGACTACAAGGTTCAAGCGTTACAAAGGCTGTTGCAGAACCGGAATATTCATCTGCATTTTCTATTGCAAACACTTCAGCATGGGGTTCACCTACCCGCTTATGATATCCCTTGCCAACTACTTTGCCACGGCTAACTAAAACGCATCCAACACGCGGGTTAGCCGTGGTGGTAAATAATCCTTTTTTAGCCAACTTTAAAGCTTTTTTCATGAAATAGCTTTGATGATTCATTATAATGCTCTTAATTTAAAACGGTTTACACCCATGCACCCACAAAAATATATATCTATTATTGCTTCAGCACTGACAGAAGACATTCAATCAGGCGACTTAACCAGTGAGTCTATTTTTAGTCCTGATGACATGTGTCGCGCACAACTGATTGCCAAACAAGATGGCATTATAGCTGGATTGGACGTTTTTAAGAAAACATTTGAGCTGGTAGATACAAATATTCGCATTAAACTTAACTTCAAAGATGGGCAAAGCTGTAAAAACAAAACCGCCGTTGCTGACATTTCAGGTCCAGTCTTATCTGTTTTGGCTGCTGAACGCGTGGCTCTAAACTTACTCCAACGTATGAGCGGCATTGCAACATTGACTCATCAATTTGTACAACTGTGTGAAGGCCGTTGTAAAGTATTAGATACCCGAAAAACCGCACCAAACCTAAGGATGTTAGATAAGTGGGCCGTGTCATTGGGTGGTGGAACCAATCACCGCACTGGATTGTATGACATGGCACTGATAAAAGAAAACCACATCAAAGCAGCTGGTGGAATAAAAGCAGCCGTTGATAAAGTTTTAGAGCATGACAAACACCAACACCCGATTGAAGTTGAAGTCACCAATTTGGATGAATTAAAACAAGCCTTAAAATGCGATATCGATCGAATCATGTTAGACAACATGGACAATGCAACCATGAAGGAAGCTGTAAAAATAACCAATGGAAAAATAGATTTAGAAGCCTCAGGCAATGTTGATTTAACAACCATTTCTGATATCTCTAAAACTGGAGTAACCCACATATCCATTGGCGCACTAACCCATTCAGTAAAAGCCATGGATTACAGTTTATTAATTAGGTAAAAACCACATGAATTATGACCAAACACTAGAGAAATTGACGATTATTTTGTCCGATCAATATTCTGAAGCCGAACTCATGCTAAAAGCTGAAATGGCCATGAAAATCAATAACATCAAAAAAGAACGCAATGCCGTTATTCTTGGCCACAACTATATGGAACCCGCCTTGTTCCATACTGTTCCTGATTTTACTGGGGACTCACTGGGGTTGTCTCGAAATGCAGCAGAAACAGACAAAGATGTGATTGTATTTTGTGGTGTTGAGTTTATGGCTGAAACTGCAAAAATTCTCAGTCCAGAAAAAACCGTATTGGTTCCTTCTAATAAGGCAGGATGTTCACTGGCCTCTTCCATTACAGCAGCTGATGTTCGAAAACTAAAATCCCAATTTCCTGGCGTGCCCGTAGTGACCTACATCAACACCTATGCTGATGTCAAAGCAGAAACCGATATTTGCTGTACTTCAGGTAATGCCAAAGAAGTGGTTGAATCATTAAACAGCGATGCCGTTATTTTCTTACCAGATGAATATTTAGCGGGTAATGTCGCAAAAGAAACTGGCAAACACATTATTTTCCCCAGTAAAAATAAAGTCAACAACAATGACCTAGATGTGCAAATGATTGGTTGGCATGGCAAATGTGAAGTGCATGATCAGTTTTCGGTTGAAGACATTGAAAATGTTCGTGCCAGTCATCCTGATGTTTTTGTGTTAGCTCACCCAGAATGTAAACCAGAAGTTGTAGATGCCTCAGATTTTTCAGGCAGTACCACTGAAATTATTCACTACATTAAAAATAACAACCTACAAAAGTACCTGCTATTAACTGAATGTGCCATGGGCGATAACATTCAAGCTGAAAACCCCAATCGTGAAATGTTACGCTTGTGTGCAGTGCGTTGTCCATACATGAATCAAATTCAATTAAAAGACATCTACGATGCATTAAAATTAAATCAGTATGAAATAACCATCCCTGAGGAGATTCGACTCAAAGCTTACAAATCAGTCGAACGCATGTTGCAAATTGGGTAAAACCTAATCGTCATTCCCACGAAGGCAGGAATCTTCTTAAAAAAAATTTCCCCATGAAAAATAACGAACTCATACAAACACAAGTACTTATAATCGGCAGTGGAATTGCTGGATTGTCTGCAGCCATTGAACTGGCGGATAACAATATCGCTTCTACTGTTATCTCGCGTAGCGATGATGTCACAGACACAAATACCAGCCGTGCCCAAGGTGGTATCATTTATAAAGGCGTTGATGACACAAAAGCCATCTTAGCAACAGACATCATGGCAGCTGGAGCTGGGTTATGTCATGAAGATGCTGTCAATTTGTTAGCAAAGAAAGGGCCTGATTATTTAAAAAAATTATTACTCAATAGATTAAACATACAATTTGATAGTGAAAATGAAAAATTAGCCACCTGTAAGGAAGCCGCTCATTCAGTAAGTCGTATCATTCATGCCAAAGATGCAACAGGTCATGTAATACAGCAAGGACTGACTAAAGAAGCCAATAAAAACGCACTAATCACTATTTTACCTAATCACACAGCAATAGATCTCATAACGCCCGATCACCACAGCACCGATAAACTCAGTGTTTACAAAAGAAAGAGTTGTGTTGGAGCCTATGTTTTAAATAACAATACAGCTAAAGTTAAAAGGGTCATTGCAGATAATACCATTATCGCTAGTGGTGGATTAGGCCAAATTTACCTGCATTCGTCAAACCCAAAAGGCGCCAGAGGCGATGGCATTGCCATGGCCAATCGCGCTGGGGCCAGAATTATCAATACAGAGTTTGTTCAATTTCACCCTACAACTTTTTATAAAAAAGGTGCTGATAACTTTCTTATTTCTGAAGCTGTTCGAGGTGCTGGGGCTAAACTGGTTGATGCCAATGGTAAACCATTTATGCAAAAATATGCGCCAGAATGGTTAGATTTAGCACCACGTGATGTAGTCTCTCGCAGTATTTTTACTGAAATGACACTTAATGATACACCTTGTATGTATTTGGACATCAAATCACATTTATCCGCCGATGAAATCATTGATCGTTTCCCTAATATTTATCACTATTGTCTAGAGCATAATGTTGATATCACCCAGCAATTTATTCCCATTACACCAGCAGCACATTATTCTTGTGGGGGCATATGGGTTGATGAAGTGGGCAAAACCGATATAGATCAACTTTATGCCATTGGAGAAGTGGCCTGTACTGGATTGCATGGCGCCAACAGATTAGCCAGTACATCTTTGCTGGAAGGATTGGTTTGGGGCATTGAATCCGCAAAAGATATTATCAATAATCATACAGATACCCTAACATGCGCCACAGAAACCATTCCATCGTGGCAATACAATAAAAACAGTTTCGCAGATGAGGTTCTGATTCAACATGACATTCAACGCATTCAATCCTTGATGTGGAATTATGTTGGGGTGAGTCGATCACCGGAGCGTTTGATTCGCGCCTTAAGAGAACTGCGTAATTTAGAAACAGACATTGAACAGTTTTATCGTGACAATAAGGTCTCAGATGATTTAATCGGATTGAGAAATTCTGTCAGAACTTCTATAATCATTACTTTAGCTGCTTGGTCAAACAAAACCAGTGTTGGCTGTCATTACAGAGAAGATGGGCAATGAAAATCGATTTCTTAACACATGCGTTCCAAATCAAATATTCACAAATACTAATTATTAGCTCGGTTTTATTATTATCTTCCTGCCAAAAGAACAAAAAACCTCAACAGGCAAGTAATCAATGGTCACAAGTGAATTCTTGGTCATTCAATGGTAAATTGGCCATTAATGATGGAGAAAATAATGGTTCTGGAAGAATCAAATGGTTGGTCACTAACAACTATACAAAAGCACAATTCAAAGCACCATTGGGTCAAGGCAGTTGGGACATACAAGAAAATCAAAATAGTGCCACACTCATGTCATCTACCAATGGTGAAACCACAGCAGAAAATGCTCAATTGTTAATTTCCAACGAATTGGGTTGGTTTTTTCCGTGGGATAAAATAGGGTTTTGGTTCAGAGGACATTCATCCAATTCTGAAATTAAAACCATCACTCATGAATTTGAATCTATCACCGATGGTGATTGGCAAATCACATACACAAAATGGCAACAAACGCCGATGGGGTTATTGCCAAAAAAAATAAAAGCCAGTAAACCACCCTACTCAGTTAAACTCGTCATTTACAAATGGAATTTTGAATGAAGGCATTAAGCCCAGCTAAAATTAACCTTATGCTGAGAATATTGGGCCAACGTCAAGATGGCTACCATTTATTACAAACCTACTTTCAAATACTGGATTGGGGCGATAATATGGAGTTTGATCTTTCTGATAAAAGCACAATAAATATTACTGGAAAATTTAATAACTTAGAACAACAAGATAACCTTATATTTAAAGCAGCAAAACTGTTGGAACCGCATAAAAACACACACCATGGCATACACATTCATGTAGATAAAAATATTCCACAAGGATCTGGGCTAGGCGGTGGCAGCTCAAATGCCGGCACAACTTTAAGGGTGTTAAATAAACTGTGGAAATGTGACTTATCTCACGAGCAATTACAAAACCTTGCCATTCAACTGGGTGCAGATGTGCCTATCTTTGTGCTCAATCAATCAGCCATGGCTTTTGGCGTTGGTGAAGAGTTGTCGCCCTTAACGATAGAGCCCTATTATTTTGTCTTAATTTTTCCAGATATTGGCATATCAACAGCCGATGTTTTTAATGATGAAAGTTTAATTAGAAATCAAAATAAAATAGAATCATTAAAAATACATGATAAAACACATTGGACAAATGCCTTTTTACCAGTCATTCTAAAAAATTATCCGTTGGTGGCTGAAATGTACAACAAAGCTTCAGAAATCTGCCCAACATACATGTCTGGCACGGGTTCAACCCTGTTTTGTTGTTTTGATTCTGAGGCCAAAGCGCAAGCATTTATGACAGAATGCCCCAAACACTGGCAAACAATTATATCAAAG
>OJDV01000608.1_pt1 | contig 12314 bp, 10 predicted proteins | sample 1592911 | NCBI WGS metagenome assembly OJDV01 (sample SAMN05416860, study PRJEB24817) | seawater metagenome | isolation source: Sea water | place: Canada:Atlantic | collected 2013-11 | reverse complement strand
GTTACAAACTAATTATGAATCAATTATTTATAGGAGTTATACTTCAATAATACCCAAAGATTTGTCCTTTAATAAAATTATAACAAATCGTAACCAGAGATAGTGTCTTAGGTTTTAATTAACCAATTTTGCAACTATATCTTTAACAGGTAAAATGACTTTAGTATGTTCAATACTTGGTCCTGCAACCCAAACGGTTTTGTATGTTGCTTGAGTAGCAGCTTTTTCAGTTGCTTTCATTCCTATAGTGAAACGTATCATCTTTACCCATTTTTTTAGTTTACGGTTTTTATTCAATAGGGTTTCTATCCAAGTGGCTTTAGTACCAATTTTTTGAACATAAGGTGTATTAATTACTGTACATGGTGTTCCGGAAATACGTTCTGTCATAATAATGTCTTCAGCTCCATAATCTACACAAGCTTGTTTGTAGTCATCTGTAACTCCAGCTTCAATTGAAGCGATAAACGGACTTCCAACAGAGACACCATCAGCACCATAACTCAACATTTTATCAATATCTGCTTTGCAACCAACACCACCTGCAGAAATCACAGGAATAGTTAGTTCTTTACTCAATAAGTTAGTGAGTTCCTCTGGAGTAAGATTTCCTCTATGTCCACCAGCTTCATCATTTACAGCAATTGCTGCATCTGCTCCTAATTGTTCTACCTTTTTAGCAAAATGTAAATCTGTTACATCACAAAACACTTTAATTCCTGCTTTGCGCGATTGATTTATGGTTTCTTCAGGACTACCTAATGATGTAATAATAAAGTCACAGCCTTCTTCACACAACACTTCTAGTTGTCCTTTATATTTAATATTAGATTTATTCACAATTAAATTAAATCCGAAAGAACCACCTTCTACTTTAGCAGCTTTTAATTCTTTGATAGCAGCTCTTAATTCATCAAGTGTTCTGTAATTTAAAGCAGGAATACAACCTGCAATACCAGCATTCATAGCTTCTACAACCATAGCTACATTAGAAACCAAAAACATTGGTGCTTGAATAATAGGATATTTAATGTTTAAAAGCTCAGTAAGTTTTGTAGAGGTCATGCTAGTTATTTTTTGTAAAGATATGAAAAACACTATGCGTGCATAATTTTTAGTTTTTCAATTAAATGCATTTACTAACGAAAAGAGACTATTGAATTAATTATTTGTTACTTATTATATTTTGCCTTCTAATTATAAAGTAAGCAACTATTATATTTGGAATCCAGCATAACCAAGCGACGATTTTATAGGCTGTTAAAGGATCCTCGAAAATTGCGGTTAATATTGGTAACCAGATTCTTAAAGAAACGGCAGCAAAACAAGCTGCGTAACTATACGTCATAAATTTCTGGTGTTTTCTTATGCTTCTATTTTTAATTTCTAAATATGCTCTCGTTGTACTGTACAACCAAATTATTGCTAAACATGAGAACCCTAAGGTAGCTACAATTCCTCCTGTAGCAAAGGAAGCAATATACAAAGCGGAGAAACCACTCAATAGCACAGAAACAAGGTAGATTTTACCCAAATTACGATGCAATTCTAAATTCTTTTCTCTAAGCTTTTCATTAAACTGCGTCCAACCTATTAAAAGTGCAAGTCCGCCAAGTGTAATGTGTACATAAAAGCCAATATTCCATAGACCATCATGTAACAACATCTCGCTTTTTGAATTAAGTATTCCAATTTTTTCTTCAATTATGAAATACAACAATGGATATAAGCCAATGATAATACATAAACCTACAAAAATTATATAACCGAGTTTTTTAATCATTTAATTAAAACTATAATACGTTATCAATAATATTCTGGACAACTTCAGGATTTAATAGTGTACTTGTATCTCCTAAGTTACTTGTATCTTTTTCTGCAATTTTACGTAAAATACGACGCATAATTTTACCACTCCTTGTTTTTGGCAAACCATTTGTAAATTGAATTTTATCTAATTTAGCAATTGGACCAATTTGTTCTGTTATGATTTGGTTGATTTCTTTTCTTAAGTTATCATGATTACGATTTTCACCAGTATCTTTAAGTGTAACATAGCCATAAAGTGCATTTCCTTTAATATCATGAGGAAAACCTACAATAGCGCTTTCAGCAACAGCTGGATGCTCATTTATAGCATCTTCAATTGGTGCTGTTCCTAAGTTATGTCCAGAAACAATAATCACATCATCCACACGTCCTGTAATTCTATAATATCCAACTTCATCACGTAAAGCGCCATCACCAGTAAAATACATATTCTTAAAAGCCGAAAAATAAGTTTCCTTATAACGTTGGTGATTTCCCCAAATTGTTCGAGCGATACTTGGCCAAGGAAATTTAATACATAAACGTCCATCGACCTGATTGCCCTTAATTTCTTGACCATTTTCATCCATTAATGCAGGTTGAATTCCTATAAACGGCAACGTCGCATAGGTTGGTTTTGTAGGTGTAGCAAATGCAATCGGTGTAATCATGATGCCTCCTGTTTCTGTTTGCCACCACGTATCAACAATTGGAGCTTTTTTGTTTCCAACGTTATCATCATACCAATGCCAAGCTTCTTCATTAATTGGCTCTCCAACAGTACCTAAAACTTTGATAGACGATAAATCGCGATTCTCTAAATGTTTAACACCTTCTTTTGCTAAAGCTCTAATAGCAGTTGGTGCTGTATAAAATTGATTTATTTTATGTTTTTCTACAATGTCCCAAAATCGTCCAAAATCTGGATAGCTTGGCACACCTTCAAACATTACTGTGGTTGCTCCATTACACAACGGACCATAAACAATATAACTATGTCCAGTAATCCAGCCAATATCAGCTGTACACCAATACACATCTTCTTCTCTATATTGAAATACATTTTTAAATGTATAAGCTGTGTAAACCATATATCCAGCAGTTGTATGAACCATGCCTTTAGGTTTTCCTGTTGAACCAGAAGTATATAAAATGAATAAAGGATCTTCAGCATCCATAGTTTCAGCAGGACAATTTTTATCAGCTGAATCTAATAAGGGTTGCAACCAATGGTCACGACCATCTTTCATTTCAATATTTGAATTGATTCGTTTTACAACTAATACAGACTCTATACAAGTACAATCATCAAGTGCTTCATCAACAATACCTTTTAAATCTATTGTTTTTGCTCCTCTAAACGAACCGTCGCTTGTAATCACCATTTTACAATCTGAATCATTGATTCTTGTAGATAAAGCTGTTGAAGAAAATCCAGCAAAAACCACAGAATGGATAGCACCAATTCTAGCACAAGCTAATACTGAAACTGCTAATTCAGGAATCATAGGCAAATAAATACAAACACGATCACCTTTACCAATTCCTTTATCTTTTAAGACATTTGCAAATCGGCAAACCTTCTCATGTAATTGATTGTAGGTAATATGCTGAGCTGCTTCATCTGGACTATTAGGCTCAAAAATAATAGCCGTTTTGTTTCCTCTTGTTGGTAAATGCCTATCGATACAATTTTCAGTGATATTAAGTTGTGCGCCTTCAAACCATTTAATTTCTGGTTTCGAAAAATCCCAACTCAAGACATTAGTCCATTTTTTACGCCACATAAAGTGTTCTTCAGCTATTTCTTCCCAAAAGACTTCTGGGTTCCTAACCGATTTACGATACACTTGATAATATTCCTCTAAATGTTTTATATGATAGTTACTCATTATATTAATGTTTTAAAGTGTCTCCTACACCTGATGGAATTCGGATATTTTCTACTATATTTTGTACTTCTTTTGGTGGCACTTTCGTGAATTTCATGACAGTAATAGATACTATAAAATTAAGCAACATTGCTATACTACCAAAACCTTCTGGTGAAATTCCGAACCACCATTCACTTTTATCCGGTAAAACATCATCAAACCAACCCAATTTATATTTCATCATATACAATAACATACTAATAATACCAACTATCATTCCTGTCACAGCACCTTCTTTATTCATGCGCTTATAGAATATTCCCAAAATAATGGCGGGAAAAAATGAAGCAGCAGCTAATCCAAAGGCCAAAGCAACAACAGCTGCTACAAATCCTGGAGGATTAATTCCAAAATATCCAGCAACACATACTGCTCCTACCGCAGATAATCTTGCAGCAGTTAATTCAGCCTTTTCTGAAATATTAGGATTAATCACTTTTTTAATTAAATCATGAGAAACAGAAGATGAAATTACTAATAATAAACCAGCAGCTGTAGATAAAGCTGCAGCAAGTGCGCCAGCCGCAACTAAAGCAATTACCCAATTTGGAAGTTTAGCAATTTCCGGATTTGCAAGAACCATAATATCTCGATCTACAACGAGTTCATTTTTAGTAGCATCTGCTAAATATTGTATTTTTCCATCATTATTTTTGTCTGTAAACGTAATGAGTCCTGTGGTTTCCCATTTTTTAAACCATTGCGGAACTTCTGAATATGGTTTATTAGATAATGTTTCAATCATATTCGTTCTAGCAAATACAGAAACTGCTGGAGCTGTACTATATAAAATCACAATTAGTAACAATGCTATTCCAGCAGACTTACGAGCATCTTTCACTTTTTTCACAGTGAAAAATCTGACGATGACATGAGGCAAACCTGCAGTTCCAACCATAAGTGCTAGTGTTATCGCAAAAACATCAATTGTAGATTTAGTTCCTTCTGTATATTCTGAAAAACCAAGCTCTGTACTCAAACCATCAAGTTTGTCTAGTAGAAACATTCCGGAACCATCATTTAATTCTCCTCCAAATCCTATTTGAGGAATAGGGTTTCCTGTCATCTGAATAGAAATAAATATTGCTGGTACCATAAAGGCGAAAATGAGCACACAATACTGAGCAACTTGTGTATAGGTTATTCCTTTCATTCCTCCTAAAACTGCATAAAACAAGACGATTAACATTCCTATTATGACACCAGTATTGATGTCTACTTCTAAGAACCTGGAAAACACTATACCAACACCTCTCATTTGTCCAGCGACATAAGTAAATGACACTAACAACGCACAGATAACTGCAACAATTCGAGCTGTATTAGAATAATAACGATCTCCAATAAAATCAGGAACTGTAAATTTTCCAAATTTCCTAAGATATGGAGCTAATAATAATGCTAAAAGAACATAACCTCCAGTCCATCCCATGAGGTAAACGGCTCCATCATAACCAGCAAAGGATATGATTCCAGCCATAGAAATAAAAGACGCAGCACTCATCCAATCTGCCGCAGTAGCCATTCCGTTAGCCCATGGAGAAACGCCTCCACCTGCTACATAAAATTCTTTAGTAGATCCTGCTCTTGACCAAATTGCGATTCCTATATAAAGAGTGAATGTTATACCTACAAGAATATAGGTCCAATTTTGAACATCCATAATCATTGAAATGGATAGCTTATTCATCATAGCCATATTTTTTATCAAGTTTATTCATAATTCTCACGTATATAAAAATGAGAATAACGAATACATACATCGAGCCTTGTTGAGCAAACCAAAATCCTAATTTAAATCCTCCAAGTCTAAAATTATTAAGTTCATCTTTAAATACAATACCTGCTCCATAGGATACCAAAGCCCATATTATTAATAAAATACTCACATATTTTATGTTTTCTTTCCAATAAGCTTTAGCCTTTTTATTTTCTTGGTTTTGAATCATTTAGATCGTTCTATTTTAGGTTTTTTATATATCTATTTAACTCTTTTACGACTCTTGGTGCTAACATAATAGTTGCCAACATAGTAGGAATTGCCATAAATGCGAAAATTCCATCAATAAAATTTATTACAGTACTGAAAGGAACTGTTGCAGCTAAAATAATACTAAGTATATAAATATAGTTATAATAGTGTTTTTTATCAGCTCCAGCTAAAAATGACATACATTTTGTTCCGTAATATGCATAGGAAAACAAGGACGATATACTAAAGATGAACACACAAACCATTAATAAATATTGTCCGTATCCTGGCATTGCATCTTGAAAAGCTGACGCTGTTAAACTTACACCACTCTCCGACGATGTTTCCCAAACACCAGTTACTAAAATGGCTAAAGCTGTTAGCGTACAAACAATTAATGTATCAATCACTGGACCTAACATAGCGACTAAACCTTCTCGAACTGGTTCATCCGTTTTTGCAGCTCCATGAGCCATTGGTGCTGTACCTATTCCTGCTTCATTAGAAAACGCTCCACGTTTAATTCCTAAGAGAATTAGTGCTCCAAGAACACCTCCTATTACATCTTTGTTGCTTTCTGTGTCTAGATGACCAGCTTCAAAAGCGTCTGTAAAAATCATTAGAAAATACTTTGGTACTTCAGTATAGTTCAGGACTAAGATTATTAACACTAAAATAAAATAGAGAATAACCATCGTTGGCACCAATTTAGAAGCAATATTACTAATCCGTTTTAAGCCTCCTAAAATGACTACTGAAGTAAAAATTACTAAAATTCCAGCAATCATTAAGTTCGAACTTAAGCTCACTTCTACTCCATTCGGAATTAAAATAATATCATTTATCGCTTGTTTCAACTGATTGACATTAACAACTGGTAAAGCACCTAACATTCCGAATACTGAAAACATAATCGCTAGGAACTTCCAATTTTTGCCTAAACCTTCTTGTATAAAATACATTGGTCCACCTTGCAAATCACCATTACTATCTTTTCCTCGATACATAATGGCTAAAGTTGATGTAAAGAATTTGGTGCTCATGCCAACAATAGCACTGATCCACATCCAAAACATAGCTCCTGGACCACCAATAGAAATAGCAAGCGCTACACCTGCAATATTTCCCATACCAATTGTAGAAGACAATGCTGTCGTTAAGGCTTTAAAATGACTAATTTCTCCAGGATCATTGGGATCGTCATATGTTCCTCTTAAAACTTGAATAGCATGACCAAATAATCGAAATGGTAAAAAACGAGACCTAATTAGTAAATATAATCCACCTCCAATAAGTAAAACTATCAACGGAATTCCCCAAGCAAGGGAAGAAAATTTTTCAGATAACGCATTGAGTTGTTCCATGAATAGCATAAAATACTCCTCTAAGATATTATTTTAGATTTAGCAATCCTTAAAATTTAAAGTATCTTTAATTTTTAAAATTATTTTTTTGAATAGCAACCGCCTTTTCTTCATTGATGCAGTTCGTGCATTTGCAATTTTAATGATGCTTCAAGGTCATTTTATAGATACACTTTTAAATCCGATTTACAGAGATAAAACTAATGCTGCCTATCAAATTTGGTCTTACTTTAGAGGGATTACTGCGCCTACATTTTTCGCCATATCAGGTTTGGTGTTTTTATATCTTCTTTTAAGAGCAAAAGACAAAGGAGATGACTATCCCAGAATTAAAAAAGGTTTGTATCGTGGAGGATTACTTTTAGTCATAGGTTATGCGTTACGTGTCAATATTTTTGGATGGTTAAATGGTGAATTCACCAGTTCTATATTTATTGTAGATGTCTTGCAATGCATTGGATTGTCTCTTATTATACTTATTGTTTGTTATGTGTTATTTAGAAAGCACATTCGATTATTATCCATTTTTCTTTTAGTATTAGGATGCCTATGTTTTTTATCAGAACCTTTGTATCGCAGTTTAGATTTAAGTCATATTCCGAAATTATTTGCTAATTATATAACTAAAAATAACGGTTCTATTTTCACCATTTTACCTTGGTTTGGTTTTACCGCTTTTGGTGGATTTCTAGCCACAGTATTCTTTTCTCATGTACATAAAAATAGGTTCAGATTAATTACTGTGATTTCGTTTTTTGTACTAGGAAGCTTCCTTATTGAATATTCATCTTGGTTGTTAATGAAGATTCACTTTTGGACAGATATTGAATTATTTAAATCTTCAGCTTACTACAATTATCTGTTTACTCGCTTCGGAAATGTTCTTTTACTATTTGGAGTTTTCTATGCTGCAGAACCATTTTTAAAAGGATCTCTCATTGGGAAAATCGGACAAAAAACCTTGTCCATTTATGTCATTCATTTTATTATTATCTTCGGAAGCTTTACAGGTATCGGTTTAAAACAATTCTATTCAAAATCACTAAATCCTACAGAAGCTATTTTTGGTGCTTTATTGTTTATGGTTGTTGTTTGTTTGATTTCCTTTCATTATGTCAAAACGAATGCATTTATTTATAAAAAATTAAGACAAGGTATTAATCATCTAAAATCATAAATTGCTAAATATGAATAAAACAATTACTCTATTACTCTTATTTTTTTCATTTTTCGTTTTTGGACAAGAATCAACAACTACAACAAAGTCTTCCAATAATTTTATACTAACTCCAGAGGTCATCGTTGGCATAACAGGTGAAGCAAACAGTTTTTTCCCAGATAGGGCTTTACAAAAACAGGTTGTTGTAAGTTTTGGTTGGGATCACAAAAACAACAAACAAGAATGGGCAAAACGACTTAAACATCCAAGAACAGGACTAAGTTTAGGGTATACAAATTTTGGAAACAGTAAGAATTTGGGATATGTATTTTCCTTAATGCCATTTATAGAGTTTAACGGCTTTAAAATGGAACGGTTTAAGATTCAAATTGGTACAGGAGTTTCATATTTCAATAGAAAATATGATTTTGAAAACAACTTTTTTAATCAAGCAGTTTCTACAGATTTAACGTGGTCTTTTAGACTGTTTGCGTATTATAATTTATTACGAACAGAAAAAATAGATTGGCGATTAGGTGGTGGTTATGCTCATCATTCAAATGGACATACTCGCATACCAAACCAAGGATATAATTCATTTCTGTTTTCTGTTTCAGCAGATATAAAATCGAAATCCCATAAAAACAGTATAGATAATCTTGAGCCAACGATTTTTGAAAAAACTATTTCTAACTACTACTTGGTGAATTTTGGTGGTGGAATAAATGTGCTTTCAGAATCTTTTAGCGATAAAAAAGGAGTTTATTCTATTTCTGGTGAATACGGAAAAATCCTAAATAACACATTTAAATTGGGTGTAGGATTTTATTATAGACTTTATCAAAACTACTACGACTACATTAGGAATAATGAATCTTTAGTTCAAGATGGTCGTGAATACGATGACTTAAAAAAGAATCCTTTTTGGAATGCTTCAAGTATTGGGTTGACATTAAATGGTGAAATTCTATTAAACCATTTTGGTATCGATGTGCAATTTGGATTTAATATTCATAAACCAGCTTATAAAATTGATTGGGCAATTAATCAAGGTTATGGCATTGCTCCTAAAACCATACCAGAGGATCATGATCGTAGAGTATATCGTTTAGGGGAATTAGATTCGTATTATGAATTAAAGCGTCTAATTTCAGGACGATTTGGATTAAAATACTACTTTATTGGCACAGAGAAAAAATCAAATCACGATTTTTATGTCGGCACATTTATAAATTCAAATTTTGGTCAAGCAGATTTTACTGAAATTAGCTTTGGCTATATTCGGAAATTCAATTTTAGAGAACGTTGAATTTGTAAAACGCTATTCTTTAATGAATTTGTATGAATTTTCATGTATTGAAATAAAATAATATCCTATTTCTAAATTTTTAATTGAGACATAATTAAAGTCCATAACACCTTCATTAACTAATTGTCCTAAATTATTATAAATCTTATACTCTTTTCCAATTAACGCACTTGAGTTAGTTATATAAATACTATCCTTTGCTGGATTGGGATATATAAAATTAGATTTAATTGCTAAAACGTTTTCATCGATTGATAATGCTTCTCCAAAGTAAATATCTAAAAAATCTAACCTATTTTCTAACCAAGTCGTGGTATATGTCAAAGCTTCTTGATTAAACGGGTAATTTGGATGCACTATAGTTTCTCTTTCATAAATTTTGTTGTCATTCATAAAATTATATTGCTCAATAAAAGAATTAGATAAAGCATCGTTACTAAAAATAGTTTCTCTCAACTCAAACCACCTATTCGCTATAATTGAAAATGAATTATTAGGGTTTATTTCTATACCTCTATCAAACAAACCGTTACGCACAATACTGTTAGTTACATTCACGTTATTACCTTGCCAATTTGTTCCGAAACAGCCATCCAAATCCCATGGCACATAAAAGTAAGGTTCATTAGTATTATATTTTGCTAGATAAAGATTTTTTCCTGTATTATCCGTTGCTCTAATTAGATTAATAAATATGAAATAATCTGAATAATTTTCAAAATTAAATTTCTCCCAAATATCATTGGTAAAATCTATATCTGATGAGTTTACCACAAAATCTGTAAACTCATATACAATTCCCCAATCTGTTATGTCGTCATCTTTAGGGTATTTCATTTCATAGCCTCCCCAAAATCTGCTTTCGTTATCATAATCTAACATAGATAGGAATCTATTAGGTCCTGACCAAGATAAACCTTTATACAGTTCTCCTCTTATATTGTCATTATAACTTTTAAGCTTCAATTGTTTTTTATCAACTTGCTCTTGAAGATTGTATAAGCCTCTATATTCACCATTTACAAACGCTTCTACAAATTTAACATCTGAACCAGATTTGGCATCAGGCTCATCATCAATATAATATGGCGTATGCATATCGAGCCATAGTTTATTTGCTATATAACTTCTCAATCTTAAAGGCTCGTTATATAAAGCGTCTAATATCCAGTCATCATCAGATCTCATATTGCCAAATTGTACATTATGAGTTTCATCACCAATAGTATCTTCCCAAAATTCTAAATCATACGTTTTTTTGGGAAAAGTTTGAGAAAAACCTCCTCGTAATTCTATTCCAATATTTGAAATCAATACTTGTTCATCATCAGAATAAACAAAATTAGCTAGAACTTTTGGTTCATCCGGAATATTACTTGTTGGCTGAATGACTATAATTGGTAATTCAGTAAAATATAATGTGTATTGGTTTGTTGTATTGGTTTCAGTAATTATATAAGAATGTGTATAATCTAAACTTGCTGGTATTGAATTGAAAGTATAATTATTTTGATCTAAGGTAATTATGATATCATCGAAGCCTGAAGTGTTCGTATAATTATCAATATTCTCAATATGAGAAATTATTAGATCATTACTCTCGTCAATTCCAAATTGGTTTTCAGGTATGGTGATTGTTAAATTTTCAGAGAAACAAAATATGGTATTAAATAGTATTACTACCAATAAAAATAACTTTTTCATTTTTGGTGATTTAATGTTTTAAATTGTTTTTATATGGCTTGTTACGAACGTACTAAGTTAGTAAAAGAAAACGAACCCAAAGAAAATCCGTAGGATTTTCAAAGTATAGGCAGAACGAATATTAAATTATACACGTTGTTATGTAAGGTTTTTTATGTTCTTATTAACTCATAGTATCCCAACACTTCGATTACATCAGATTATATACACACATCTTCTAAATTTTTGTAGAATTGTAGTGTATAAATACGTTCTATCCTATTAACGGTGTAAGAATGTCATTATCTAGTTTATTTCAACCTTTTGACACTTTTTTTACAATTCATTGACATATTTTACGCTAAACTCCTCATATATTCGTAGAAATATTAAATATCATATCATGAAAAAATTCAGAAATATTGTTTTGTCATTAACACTATTGGTAATACTATTAGTTTCCAGTGGATATTCTAGAAGCACTACAACCATTCAAAATAATGAAAACGTTACAGGTCTAGAAAACAAACAAAATCAAACTATTAACTTATTTGTGACACATGGACATTGTAGTACGCCGTTTGCGGGAATTGTAAATGATTTAAAAGTAACTCTTCAACCAAGAACTGACTTAGGGAATCCTTTAGAGGATCTGAAAATCTCCTTTGAAGTGGACCCAAATTCATTTAATGTCTGCGCAGGAGATGACTTAACATCGAGAATAAAAACACCAGGTCTATTTATCGGAAAGAACAATGAAAAGATCACCTTTAGAACTACCGACGTTTATACTATGGGATTAGATTGGTATCAAATTAATGGTAAAATGTCAATAAAAGGAATCGAAAAAGATGTAAAGTTATTCGCAACAGGTATTAGAGATCCAAAAGACACAATGTCTAGTTTACTTGTACTAGAAGGTCAAATGAATCTGTTTGATTGGGGAATTGACTATGATAAGATTGTTAACGGTAAATCGGACTCTGTACCTACTAAATTGATGCACATTAACATGAAGATTAAAATATCTTGAGGCAAGATACAATGAAATAGAAATTTCATTAATGAATTTTATATATAAACC
>OJDV01000607.1_pt1 | contig 12323 bp, 6 predicted proteins | sample 1592911 | NCBI WGS metagenome assembly OJDV01 (sample SAMN05416860, study PRJEB24817) | seawater metagenome | isolation source: Sea water | place: Canada:Atlantic | collected 2013-11 | reverse complement strand
TGCATATGCTTCGTCACTTCTGTTTGCAAGTAGCACGGATTCTGCAAAAGGCAATTCAGATTCATCCGCATACCTAGTGCTTATATCATCTAAATAATCTGTAAAAGTAAAGCGATAACCAAATTCTACTCCTAGTTTTACTTTCTTATTAAATGTAAAGTTAACACCCATTCCCATAGGCAATGCAATTGTCATAACATCATATGCATTTTGCGCACCTTCTGTTTGTAGTGGACGCAAATAATACCACTTGTTATCATATTGCGCATACGGGTAAAAAAGGGCTGCTCCTGCTCCAGCAAAAATGTACGAACCAAAGTCAATCCTTGCATTTGATGCTCTGCTCATATCCTTCATGGTGAAAAAGTAATATTCCGCAGTAATAGCTGCTTCGATAATATCAGTCCTAAAACTTAAATTTCTTGCAACTTGGGTTTTTATTCCAGACAGGCTGTCTGCCCCAGAAATCCGTGCATAATTAACTGATATTTTTGCAGCAATGTTTCTTGTAAAATTTATTCGATAGAATCCTCCAAAATTGAAATTACTTTTAGATAATCTCATGTCTAATAGCCATGGCTTAGGTTCAGTTCCGGAACCACCCGTTTCACCAATGTAGTTAGAAGCGCCCAAACTTGCACCGAAGTCCATGCTGTATTGCGCAGAAGTGCTGATAACTAGACCACAAAAAATACCAATAAGTGTAATTGCTCTTTTCATAAAAGCAAATATACCATAAAAATTATTTTTATCCTATCTAACACTCTTTAAATAAATGTTGTAGTGAGTTTGATTTAGGCTTAATTTCGAGCATCAAATTTTTAGAATTTCGAAATATGGTTGAATATAAAGAGTATCAATTGAATAATGGACTTCGTTTAATTTTTAATGAAGATAAGACAACGCCAATTGTTGCATTTAATTTATTGTATGATGTAGGTTCGAAGGATGAAGATGAAAATAAAACCGGGTTTGCTCATTTATTTGAGCACCTAATGTTCGGAGGATCAGTGAATATTCCTTCATTTGATGGTCCTTTACAGGCAGTTGGAGGTGAAAATAATGCCTTCACTTCTACAGATATGACCAATTATTATATTACAGTTCCGAAAAATAATATAGAGACAGCTTTTTGGTTAGAATCGGATAGAATGTTAAGTCTAGCTTTCTCAGAGAAAAGCCTCGAAGTTCAACGCCAGGTGGTAATTGAAGAGTTTGCTCAGAGGTATCTAAACCAACCTTATGGCGATGTTTATTTGTTATTACGACCACTAGCGTACAAAAAACACCCTTATCGTTGGGCTACCATTGGAAAAGAGATCGAGCATATTGAAACTGCAACTATGGAAGATGTCAAAGCTTTTTTTAAGAGACATTATTTTCCCGGAAATGCTGTACTCTCTATTTCAGGAGATATGAAGTTCGAAAAAGTAAAACAATTAACGGAAAAGTGGTTTGGGAACATACCTAAAAAAACGAAAGAAGTAAGAGAATTACCAGAAGAGCCGCTGCAAAAGGAAGAGAGAGTTTTGGAAGTTGAACGAAATGTGCCGCTCAATGCGCTGTATTATGCGCACCATATGTCTGCAAGAATCCATGACGATTATTATGCAGCTGATTTATTGTCAGATATCCTTTCTCGTGGAGACTCCTCTCGCTTTTATGAAAGATTGTTAAAAAGAACATCCATTTTTGCAGAGATAGATGCATATGTTACAGGAGATCTTGAAAATGGGTTGTTTATTATTTCGGCCAAATTAGCCGAAGGAGTTGCATACTCAGAAGCAGAAGCTCTAATTGAGAGGGAATTATTGGAGATTATTGAAATAGGAGTTTCGGAAGAGGAACTGTTAAAGGTGAAAAATAAAGCAGAGTCAACTTTTGAATTTGGGAAAACTTCAGCTTTAAACAAAGCTATGGGTTTGGCAATATGCGCTTTAACAAAAGAACCTGAATTATTTAATAACGAGTTTCAACTGTATAAGAAGGTGAAAACTTCGGATATTCAACGAGTAGCGAAAACTATTTTACGAAAGGAAAATCGGTCTAAATTAATATACAAAGCTAAAAAAGGATGATAGATAGAAGTATTGCGCCTCAACAGAATCCAATTGAAAAGATTGAATTCACTAAAGCTCAAACGCATGTTTTTAGTTCGGGGATAAAATGTCATAGTGTTGTTCAAGAGGATTGCAAGGTTATTAAGTTCGAGATTGAATTCGATGCCGGCTCGAAATTTCAGAACAAACCAATAATTGCTGCCATGGTAAATAGCTTATTGTTAGAGGGTTGTGGGAGTTATTCGGCATTTGAGATCGCTTCGTTTTTTGATAATGAAGGAGCTTTTTTGGAAACATCGTGCAGTACAGATAAGGCTTCAGTTGTGCTTCATTGTTTGGAAAGTAGTATTCCTAAATTACTTCCTTATTTGAAAGAAGTGATAACGACGGCAATTTTTCCTCACGAAGAAGTGGAAAATTACTTGGAAATCAATGTTCAAAGACTTCAGGTGAATCAACAGAAAGTTGCTTGGGTTGCACGCAATGAATTTATGCAAGCATTGCTTGGTAAAACGCATCCATACAGCTGGAAAATTGAATTAGATCATTATTCTAAAGTAGTAAGAGAAGACTTAATCTCTTTTTATGCTGAACATTATAAATCGTCCTCCTTTGAAATTTATGTTTGTGGAAAAGTAACAAAAGAAGTGCTTAACGTAATTGAACATGTATTTGATCAAAAGTTAGACTCAAAGATTAATCCAGATGTTTTATATGAAAAAATTGAGGACTCTTCTAAAGAAATAAATAATATTTTATTGGATGGAGCAATTCAAACAGCAATTCGCTTGGGCGCGATAACGATAAATAGAAAGCATGAGGACTTTCCTGCATTATTTGTAGCAAACACTATTTTGGGAGGTTACTTTGGCTCACGATTAATGAGCAATATTCGAGAAGATAAAGGATACACGTATGGAATTGGAAGTGGAGTAATTCATCTAAATCAACTCTCTTACTTTGTTATTTCAACTGAAGTTGGATCAGAAGTAACCTTTTCGACGTTGAAGGAAATTGAATTAGAAATGAATAAACTGCAATCCGAATTAGTTTTGGAAGAAGAGTTGGATTTGGTGAAGAACTATATATTGGGTAATATTATGAAAGGTTTTGATGGCTCTTTTAGTGCAATGAGTAGGTTTACAATGTTAAACCATCAGAGTTTAGGATATGATTATTATGAAAACTTAATCAAACAAATCAAAGCAATGGATGCTGTAAAAATTCAAAATGTTGCAAAAAGATATCTAGACTATTCTCAATTGACAAAAATAATAGTAGGAAAACTTTAATTTGTAGGCAACCATTGGGAAATGTTACGTCAAATTGATGTAAAATAGAGGAAATATGAAAAAAATAATATTATTGATAGCTGTAATCATAGGATTTGCAGCAAATGTTAAAGCTTCTCACGTATTGGGAGGAGAGATTAGTTGGAGATGTTTGCCTAACGGTCAATACATTTTTTCTATGTCAATTTACAGAGATTGTACAGGTATTCAATGGACCTTTCGAAATGAAACTATTAACATAGTAGGCTCTCCCTCTCCAAGAAATGGGGCAAATGGGCCAGTTGTAAATACAATTTCATTGAAACCCGACAGAGTTAGATTCCAATCCTCTAACAATGGAGATACTTCGCCAAGTTGTATTCCTTATGTTGATCAACCAAAAAAATGTGCTGATCGTGATGAAGGAACAGTGCAGGCTTTCTTTTACAACTCAGACCCGGTTACGCTCTCAGGAACTCCTCCATCTTCTGGATGGAAATTTTTCTGGGAATCGCCTTGCTGTAGACCAAATCAAATTGAAAACATAAATACTACAGGTAGGATGCTTTTACGTGCAACCATGTACCCGCTTCCAGGTGGTTTGCCTGCTGATCCATGTTTTGATTCTTCGCCTATTTTTAAGGCACTTCCTACAACTTTAATTTGTAGAGGCTATGCATTTACGTACAATCATACAGCAATTGATGATGATTTGGATTCTTTGGTTTATGGTTGGGATAGACCGTACAATCCACCACAAGGGAATCCAATTGCATTGAACTACAAAAATGGATTTTCTCCTACAAACCCTACTCCCGATCAAAACAGGAATATTAACAACGTTCCTGCATCTTTAGATCCGTTAACAGGAATTACCCAACTGGCTGTTTACAGTGGAACGGGTACTAAAAAATACATAACTGTTGTTAAGGTAGATGCATATAGACTTGGTCAGCGAATTGCAACTGTTTACCGAGAAATTCCAATTTCTATTTTTGATTGTCCAGACTTGCCAGGTTTTCCAGGTATGCAGAATAATGTCCCTACCGTGTTAATTGATGGAATACCAACAAATAATACAGTTACAACTATAACGGCAGGACAAGTTGTTTCTATACCAATTCAAATTATTGATAATGATAGAATTAACGTGGCTCCTTTTTCTCAGATTTTGACCATGGTGCCCGATGGTTTGTTATTTACTGGCTCAAAGACTGGCCCTTCTAAAAAGTATGCTGGAGATCCAATTGGAGAGCCGTGTATTATTTCGAGTAAGGATGTTCATCCTTGTGCGTATCTACGTGGGAATCCTGCTCCATTTATTGATGCTACAGCTACACCACCAATTACTGTAGTTAAAGGTTTAGGTGTTATTGGCGTTGAATTTGTTTGGCAAACTGATTGTAAACACATTCAGACAGTTACTGGTACCCCAGGAACAAATTTTGGAGTGTACAATTTTGTAATGCGTGTATCTGATGATCATTGTCCTATACCAGGTATTAACTACCCAACCGTAACGGTAAGAGTAAAAGATCCAATTCCATTAACAGAGCCAATTGTCAAAGGAGTCTCCGTTTTATTAGATGGCACAACTCAATACAATTGGGTTCCGCCAATAGATTCTGCAGCACAGTTTACTCCACCAGATAGAAGAAGGGATCATTTTGAGTCTACCTATTCTACACCCGGAAGCGGTCAGGCCCCTTCGTTTTGGGTCCCACTTCATCCATATATTACGAACTACAAACAAGATAAAAGATCGACAGATTTTAGTCCGTATAACTTGAATAATGTATTTGATCCAAATAGTGGATATAATATTTTAGAATCTGCAGGAGCTCATCTAAATCAAAACTCTGATGCCTATGTTAGAATGAGAACGCTTTCTGGTTGTACAGATACTAATGCATCTGTTTGGTCAGAACCGGCTAGAATCATGGAAGTTACTTCAACACCTGTTGGTCCGGGAGGACTTGCTCCACCAAGATCTGTTGCAAGGTTGGATTGGAACCGCCCAAAACCATTAAATGCTAAAACATATTCGTATTTTAAAAAGGAAACCCCAACTCATTTTTATGTTCATGCAAATGATTCAATCTCCAATGGAGGTGCAGCCATTAATAGTAACTGGTACATAGTTGGTGAAACAAGCGGTACTACTTTTGATGTTGATGCAACTTCATGTAGTAATTATGTAGGATTCAGAATTGAAGCAAGAGATACTGTTGTAACTTGGAAAGAAGGTTCTTCATTGCGTGCCGATAGTTTAGATACCTTGTATTTTAGTACGTTCAGTATGGTTGATACCATGTTTATGGAAGCAGGCTCTTGGATTCCTAACCCAACTTTTGATACGGTTGAAGTAAAAGCAGATGGTACTGTTTTTTTACGAATAAACTTACAAGGGAAACGAACTACCGGATCATATAAAATTTTCCAAAATGATACAAGTGCGTCTAATTTATTAGCATCTGTAAAGGCATTAAATGATTCATTAATAGTTCTGTCAGGAGCCGATTTGAATATTAAAAACATTGTAATTCAAGCCTTTGATGCTTGTAAACCGTTTAATAAGACCTACTTTAGTACGTATCAGACAATTTTGCCGACAGGATTTTTGTCAGACCCTTGTAAAGGAGAATATACGTTAAATTGGAATCAACCTGCAAGTATTCTTGGAAGTGTTCCGGGCATACCAAACAACACTGCAAGATATAGGGTTTATGCTAATTACGATGATGGAAATGGCTTTGTCTTAGTAGCTACCATAACAAATGGAAATACAACGACTGCGGTAATAGGCGGAATTTCTAGAGGTAAAACAGTTCGATTTAGAGTCGATGCGTACGATTCTGAAGGGAAAGTGAATATTTCGGCTGTAGATGTTTATACTGCAGACCCTGATTTGGCTACTGATGATGAAGTATATCCTCCAACTCCTCGTTGTACCTATGTAAATGATAATGGGACAGTTCAGTTATCTTGGGTTACTGCAGTAGATACAGTAAACAACTTTGCGAATTATAACATTCAATACAAAAGAGCATCTCAAGCAACTTGGAATGAAATTCCTTTAGATGCAGATGATTTACTGCTTTTATCTGATTCTACTTTTACTGTAACAGGAATCAATGCTCAAATAGAGCAATATGACTTTAGAATTACCAGTTTAGCTGGTTGCGATGGATTTCAATTTATAGAGTACAAGGAGATAAGTTCTATCTTTCTATCAGCTTCGCCAAGACAAAATGTGCCGCAAGCAATTTCTGAATTAAGTTGGAATCCTGCTGGTCCGGATTATAGTGGACTTGGTAATTTTTTCGACCTTAATGGTTCTACAAAGTTACAGCGGCCGTTAACTAATATTGGTGCAGCTCAGTTTGGTGGAATACATGAAGAAATAGTTCAATTGGACACCTGTACTTTGCCTGTAAGTTATCGATTAAATTATACAGATGATTTGTTTCAAGCAGTTGGTTTAGTTTGCGAGACGCAGTCTAATATTGCAGAGACAGTTCACATTGATGAAGATCCACCAGAAGCAGAAAACCTTTCCATGTTGAGTTTTAACAGGGCAACCAATGAGTTGGTAGCATGGTGGGTTGGAAACGCACTAGGTGCTGATAGTATGAGTTTTTTCACTAGAGATGGTTTTAACTCAGGTTTACCAATCGTACGCAGTTTAACAGATGGTGCAGTTGATATCCACAACGGCCCTTCTTCTCCTTATTCATACCCATTTGATTTGTCAAGAATAGATGCTACAGACTCAGTTCGGGTAGTAGGTGCTTTGGCAAAAGATAAGTGTGACTGGGATGCAGTGGAGGATATTGTATACCACAAGTCTATGGATGTAGATGTGGAGTGGAAAATTTGTGACTCTACAAACATTGTAAGTTGGACGGAATATGTTGGTTTGAACCCTGACTTTGCTGTGGAATATCAAGTTTTTTACAGTACGAATGGAGGAGTAAAGTGGGATTCGGTTCTTGTACCAACAACCGATTCTACGATTGATCACTTGATTACTCAAGGAGGTTTAACTTATTCTTACTATGTTCGAGCAACTTCGTTGGATCCAAGTACCCCTGCATGGGCAACACCAGAATCTAATGTAGCATCTACTCTTTCAATTTATGAAGATACTCCCTTGTATTATTACCTGACTAATGCTACGGTTTTACCTAGCAACGATGTAGAGGTTGAGTACTACAGAGACATTATAACCCCAGTAAAAGGTTATACTGTATTTAGAGGTGAGAACCCTGACGAAATGTTACCAAAAGCATATTTTGATGCTAAAGATTTAGGTGTAGAAGATAGATTTACATTTATTGATGAAACTGCAGATGTTAATGCAAATGAGTATTATTATCAGGTTGTTTCTCAAAATGAATGTGATATCCTAACAAGTAGATCAAATTTTGGACGAACGATTCACCTTGTTGTAGAGTCTGATGATGAAGGCTTAACAAATACCTTAAAGTGGAACAGATATTTAGATTGGGATAGCACTGTAGCTTATTACAACGTCTATAGAACATCTAGAGATATTTATTCAACAACAATATACAAGCAAGTAGAGCCAAATAGTGCTTACGATTACAATGTGTTTGTAGATGATATTGCTGACGAAGTACAATCTACAGGTAAATTCTATTACCGAGTTGAAGCTGTTCAAGGGTCATTAAAAGAAACCGCAATTAATGGATACCCAATTCCGGCTGATTTAGAGAAGAAAGTCTCAAATTCAAACATTGCAGAAGCATTGCAAGACCCATTAATGTATGTGCCAAATGCATTTGCCCCTGATGGAATAAATAAAAGATTTGGACCAAAAGGGCAGTTTTACAAATTTGATCAGTTTGAAATGACTATTTATAATCGTTGGGGAGAGCAGCTTTACATCACTACCGATATCAATAAAGGATGGGATGGAACAGTTGATAGCAAAGATGCTTCAATAGGATCTTATGTATACATGATACGATATGTAGATGGCGATGGGAAAGAGAAACGTAAAAAGGGATCTTTTACATTGATTAGATAGTACATCAGTAAATCAATGACTATTAAATGGGAGCTAGAAATAGCTCCCATTTTTAGTTTAAATTAACAGCCACATCGGCTGTAGAATGTTTATTTTTGTCAGCTTAAAAAAACGCCACTATGAGTAAAAGTTCTGAAAGCCGTTTTCTACCCGAAGGCCTTACCTACGACGATGTATTGTTAGTTCCTGCATATTCTGAGATTATGCCTAGAGAAGTTAACATAACGTCGCAGTTCACAAAAAAAATACGTTTAAATACTCCGATTGTATCTGCAGCAATGGATACAGTTACTGAGTCTGCTCTTGCCATTGCCATAGCAGGTGAAGGAGGGATAGGTGTTTTGCATAAAAACATGAGTGTAGAAAGTCAGGCGGCTGAAGTTAGAAAAGTAAAACGTTCTGAAAGTGGCATGATTCAAGATCCAATTACTTTAAATGTTGAAGCAAAAGTTTCAGATGCTTTAAACTTGATGAAGGAAAATAAAATTGGAGGAATTCCTGTAGTAGATGCGAATAAGAAACTAATCGGTATAGTTACCAATCGGGATCTTAGATTTCAGAAGAATTTATCTGAGGGCGTTGCTAATGTAATGACTTCTACGAATATTGTGACGGCTAAAATGGGGACGGACTTGAAAGAGGCCGAAGCAATTTTACAAGCTCATAAGATTGAAAAACTTCCTGTCGTTGATGATTCAAATACGCTTATCGGACTAATTACGTACCGTGATATAATTAAGGTAAAAGAAAGGCCAAACGCTTGTAAAGACAAATTTGGACGATTAAGGGTTGCCGCAGCAGTTGGTGTTACCGGAGATGTAATGGAAAGAGTTTCGGCCCTAGTAAAGGTTGGAGTAGATGCGGTAATTATAGATACTGCACATGGACATTCGGCCGGTGTAATCGAAACTCTAAAAAGAGTAAAAGCAGAATTCAAAGAATTAGAAGTAATAGTTGGAAACATTGCAACAAAAGAAGCGGCAATTGCACTAGCTAACGCAGGAGCAGACGGTATTAAGGTTGGAATCGGCCCAGGATCGATTTGTACAACAAGAGTAATTGCAGGGGTAGGTGTTCCACAGTTTTCTGCAGTCATGATGGTTGCTGAAGGTTTGCAAGGAACTGGAGTTCCTGTTATTGCCGATGGAGGTCTTCGATTTACAGGTGACATTGTAAAAGCATTAGCAGCTGGAGCGGATACTATTATGGCAGGTTCTTTATTTGCAGGAGTGGAAGAGTCTCCGGGAGAAACAATAATTTTTGAAGGAAGAAAGTTTAAAGCCTATCGAGGGATGGGTTCTTTAGAAGCCATGCAAAAAGGTTCAAAAGACAGATACTTTCAGGATATGGAAGAAGATATAAAGAAACTAGTTCCAGAAGGGATTAGTGGAAGAGTTCCTTTTAAAGGAACTCTGAGTGAAGTTATATATCAAATGATTGGTGGTATTAGAGCAGGTATGGGATATTGCGGTTGCGCAACGATTGACAAACTTAAAACTGATGCTACATTTATTAAAGTTACTCATGCAGGAATAAGAGAAAGTCATCCTCATGATGTAACCATTACAAGAGAAGCCCCTAACTATAGTCGTTAATTTTTAAGAATTGATAAACATGAATAAATTGAAGTATCTAATAATTGTTGCATTTTTATTTTCATCTGCAATTGCACAAGCACAAAGTAAGGGCGATGCGGTTTTTATTGATTTTGGAGACGAAAAGGTAACTAGGTCTGAGTTCAAGAGAGTCTACCAGAAAAATAACAGTGGAGAAATTATTACAAAAAGTACTGTTGATGAGTATTTAGAATTGTACATAAACTTTAAATTAAAAGTTAAAGCAGCTGAAAGTAAAGGAATGGATGAGGATAAAGCTTTCATCAAAGAATTAGGAGGTTATAGAAAGCAATTGGCACAGCCATATCTTACTGCAGATGGTTTAATTGAGGAGTTGAAAAAAGAAGCTTATGACAGATTGCAGTATGATGTTAAGGCTTCTCACATCTTAATAAAGTTAGATCAAGATGCAAGTCCTGAAGATACTGTTGCTGCATATAAAAGAGCTATTCGGGTTAAAAAGAATGTAGAAGCTGGGCAAGATTTTACATTAATGGCGAAACAGTATTCAGATGACCCTTCGGCTAAAACAAATGGAGGGAATTTAGGATATTTTACTTCATTCTATATGTTATATTCTTTTGAATGTGCTGCTTATACAACAGAAGTTGGTAAAGTTTCGAATGTGGTGAGAACGCAATATGGTTATCATGTGCTGAAGGTAGAAGACAAACGACCTGCAGTTGGAAACATCAAAGTAGCGCATATTTTAATTTCTAATGATAAGGAGTTGTCTAAAACTGATGATCCGGAAGGAAAGATCAAAGAAATTTATGCAAAAATTGAACAAGGCCAAAATTTTGAAGACTTAGCGGCTCAATTTTCTGACGATACAAGAACTGCATCTGAAGGGGGGATTTTACCAATGTTTGGAGTTGGAAGAATGGTGCCTGAGTTTGAGAATGCGGCTTTTGCATTAAAAATGGACGGAGATATTTCGAAACCGTTTGATACACCATATGGATGGCACATTATAAAACGACTCGAACTTGCTCCAATTGGATCGTTTGAATCTGTTGAACTTGAATTGACGCAAAAAATCAAAAAAGATAGCAGATCTAATTTAGGTCAGACTTCAGTTGTAAATAAAATTAAAGGGCAATATGGCTTCAAAGAAAATTTAAAGGAAAGAGACGATTTCTATAAATTAATTGATTCGACTTACTTCAATGGAACGTGGGATGTAAATAGTGCAAAAAATTTGACTAAAGAGCTTTTTAAAATTGGAGAGAAGTCTGTTAATCAACTTGAATTTGCAGAGTATTTGGATAAAACTAAATCAAAGAAGGTTATTGATTCAAGAGTATTAGTAAATTCTAGATACGAAGCATTCCAAAGGTCAATTGTTTTAGAATATAAGAACATCAATCTAGATAAAGAATATCCTGATTTTAGATACCTTATGCAAGAATATCATGACGGTATTTTGCTATTCAATTTAACAGACGAATTAGTTTGGTCAAAAGCAGTAAAAGATACTACAGGTTTAAAATCGTTCTACAATCTGAATAAGGAGAATTATAAATGGGATAGAAGAGTAGATGCCGTTGTTTTTTCAGCTTTAAATGAAAAAATAGCACAATCTGTGAAGAAGATGTTAAAAGACGGAAAGGGCGTAAATGAGATTATGGCAGAGATTAACAGACCCTCTCAATTGAATTTGAGGTATGAGTCCAAGAAATATTTGAAAGGAGAAAATGAAGTAATTGATCAAGTGTCTTGGGAGAAAGGTATATCTAAAAATGTATCATTCAATGGTAGAATTCATTTTGTTCAAATAGATGCGGTGCTTGAAGCCACCTATAAAACACTGCAAGACTCAAAAGGGCTCATTACTTCTGATTACCAAAATTTCTTGGAGAAAGAATGGATTAAGTCATTGCGGTCTATAAATAAATTCGAAGTTGATAAGAAAATTCTTAAAGAATTGAAAGCTGAGTTAAATTAATTGATTTGAGAATTTTATTCGCTCTTCTTGTATCCTTGTGTTTCAGTTTAATTTCCTGTAATTTATTTACGAAAGAAGACGATACTAAGAAAATTGCAAAAGTTGGTGTCGAGCTACTGTTAGAAACGGACATACCACATTTTACTAACGAAGAGAGTGGCGGAGATACTTTGGCTCAACGAAAGCTGTTTATAGGTAATTGGGTTAAGGAGAAGTTGCTGTTGCAAAAGGCATTAGTTAATCTCAGTGAGAATTCAGTTAGTTTTGAGAAACAGATGGAGAATTATAGAAATTCTTTGTTGATTTATACCTTTGAAAATCAATTAATACTGTCTCTTATACACATCTGACGCTGCCGACGATCTACTCTGTGTA
>OJDV01000606.1_pt1 | contig 12378 bp, 11 predicted proteins | sample 1592911 | NCBI WGS metagenome assembly OJDV01 (sample SAMN05416860, study PRJEB24817) | seawater metagenome | isolation source: Sea water | place: Canada:Atlantic | collected 2013-11 | reverse complement strand
CAATACCAGATATTGGAACCCAAAAATGGATCAATACATTTTTGGTGCAAAAAACAAAATTCATATCATTGACTTAAACAAAACTGAAAAATTAATGAATGATGCTCTTAATTACTTAAGCTCATTGGCTTCACGTCGTGGTAAAGTTTTATTTGTAGGAACTAAGCGTTCAGCAAGTAAAGTGATGAAACAAGAAGCAATCAGATGTGGTATGCCATATGTGACTAACCGTTGGTTAGGTGGCATGATGACAAATTACAAAACCATCAAGCAATCAATTAACCGCATACGTGATATTGAAACAATGAAAACTGATGGTCGAATGGAAAAATTGGTTAAAAAAGAACAGTTAAAACTAAACCGTGAATTAATCAAGCTTGAAAAAAGTTTGGGCGGAATTAAAGAAATGGCTGGCGTTCCTGATGCCATGTTTATTGTTGATACACAACATGAATCAATCGCCATTAAAGAAGCAAACACTCTGGGTATTCCAGTTATTGCTGTTGTTGATACAAACAACTCATTTGACGGTGTTAGTTATGTTGTTCCTGGTAACGACGATGCGATGAAAGCTATTAATTTATATGCTTCAACAGTGGCCGATGCCATATTAGAAGGACGTGCTTCAATGCCATCTCCTGCTGATGCAGAAAAAACCAAAAAGGAAATAAGTAAAAAAGCTGAAGCTAAAGTAGAAACACCTAAAGCTGAAGCTAAGACTGAAACTCCTAAAGCTGAAGCTAAGACAGAAGCGCCTAAAGCTGAAGTTAAAGAAGAAGCTCCTAAAGTTGAAGAAGCAACTGAAGCACCAAAAAAAGCTGAAGCAGCTAAAGTTACTAAGAAAAAAGTAGCTAAAAAAACAACTAAAAAGAAAGTAACAAAAAAGAAAGTAGCTAAAAAAGAAGATTAATTTCTGACTTTGAATAAAGCACATAAATTAAGGTGTGTTATAAGCATACCTTAATTTAATATTTAATAAACAAAACGAGAACATCTCGTAAACTATGAGGATTTAACATGAGTGTAACAGCTGCAATGGTTAAAGAATTGAGACAGCGTACTGGCGCTGGCATGATGGAATGTAAAAAAGCTTTGGTAGCAGCCAATGCTGACATCGAAATAGCAATTGAAGAAATGCGTAAATCAGGTGCTGCAAAAGCAGCCAAAAAATCTGGTCGTATCGCTGCTGAAGGCGTTGTAAGAATTATCACATCAGATGATGGTAAAAAAGCCACATTAGTAGAAGTAAACAGCGAAACTGATTTTGCTGCTAAAGACGATGGTTTCTTAGCATTTACTGATATAGTTGCTGCAAATGCATTGGCATTAGGATCTGAAAGTGTTGAAGATTTAATGAAATCAGATGTTAATGGTGATTCATTGGAAGTGACAAGAACGGCTTTAATTGCAAAAATTGGTGAAAACATTCAAGTAAGACGTGTTTCACAATTTGTAGCAGAAGAAGGTGTTTTTGGACATTATATACATGGAGTTAAAATTGGTGTTGTTGTTAATGTAAATACTGATAATACAGACTTAGCTAAGGATATAGCTATGCATGTTGCTGCCGTTAATCCTGAATTTATTTCAGTTGATGATGTGCCAGCAGATGTTGTCGCAAAAGAAAAAGAAATTTTAATGGCACAAGTTGAAGACAGTGGCAAACCACCTGAAATCGTTGAAAAGATGATTGGTGGTAGATTACGTAAGTTTTTAGCTGGTATTACACTTTATGGCCAACCTTTTGTAAAAAACCCTGATATGACAGTTGAAAAATTGCTAAAATCAGAAAGTGCTAAAGTATTAACTTTTGCAAGAATGGAAGTTGGTGAAGGCATAGAAAAGAAAGAAGATAATTTTGCTGAAGAGGTAATGGCGCAAGCTCGTGGCTAAATAAAATAGTGATAGAAGACAACAAACCACAATTTAAACGTATCCTTCTCAAACTCAGTGGTGAAGCATTGATGGGCGAGGAGGATTACGGAATTGATCCTAAGGTCATCAACCGCATTGCATCTGAGATACATCAGATCAGAAAACTGGGTGTGCAAATTGGCATTGTAATCGGTGGTGGTAATATTTTTCGTGGTGCAGGTCTGGCAAAATCAGGTATTGATAGAGTCACTGGCGATCACATGGGCATGTTGGCTACGGTAATGAATTCATTGGCATTACAAAATGCCATAGAAAAGCAAGGATCAAAAGTACGTGTCATGTCTGCTATTCAGATACATGAAGTCTGTGAAGATTATATTCGCAGAAAGGCCATAAGGCATCTTGAAAAAGGCAACATTACAGTATTTGCAGCAGGCATTGGTAATCCGTTTTTTACAACTGACTCAGCTGCGAGTCTTAGAGCGATAGAAATCAACGCAGAATTGGTCATAAAAGCCACCAAAGTTGATGGTGTTTATTCAGCTGATCCAGTGTGTAATCCTGATGCAATAAAATACGATGAATTGAAATATGATGATGTCATCGAAAGAAAATTGGCTGTTATGGATACCGCAGCTGTGGTTTTGTGTAGGGATCAAAATATGCCTATTAGAATCTTTAATATGAGCAAAGAAAATGCCCTATTAAAAATCATAAACGGTGATCAAATAGGCACGATTGTAAGAAATTAAAACACATATTTGAAAGAGGTATAACCATGATAAAAGAAATATTAGATGATGCAGATGAAAGAATGGGAAAAAGCGTAGATTCACTTAAAAGTGAACTGACCAGTGTTAGAACTGGACGTGCAAATACCGCATTACTTGATGGAATATCTGTTGATTATTATGGAAATCCCACCGCATTAAGTCAAGTGGCTAATGTTGCGGTTTCTGATGCCCGAACTTTAACCATTACTCCTTGGGAAAAGGACATGGTTGCTCCCATTGAAAAAGCCATCATGAAATCATCTTTGGGATTGAACCCAGTAAGTGCTGGCATGGTAATAAGATTGCCATTACCACCATTGACGGAAGAAAGACGCAAAGAAATGGTGAAGCTTGTACACAGTTATGGTGAAAATTGTAAAATTGCGATTAGAAATATTCGCCGTGATGCCAATCAGCATTTTAAGTTAATGCTTAATGAAAAAGACATTACAGAAGATGAGTTGCACAACTCAGAAGACTCTGTTCAAGAAACCACTGATAAATTTGTTGCACAAGTTGATGTAGTGGTTAAAAACAAAGAAGTTGAACTTTTAGAAATATAATCACATTATATTTCTTATTTAACTTTGCTAGAAGACACTCCAAAATCTCCCAAACACGTTGCCATCATCATGGATGGCAATGGTCGTTGGGCAACCCAAAGAAACAAATACAGAACATCAGGCCATAAAGCTGGTGTTGAATCTGTTCGCAAAACAATACGTCAATCCTCAAAGCTAGGTATAAAGTGGCTGACACTGTTTGCATTCAGTAGCGAAAACTGGTCACGCCCACAAAAAGAAGTATCAATGCTGATGGAGTTGTTTACCAGAGCTTTAAAAAAAGAAGTGCCTGAATTACATGAAAATGGCGTGAGATTAAATTTTATTGGTGATTTATCACGTTTTTCAGATGGATTACAAAAGCGCATGAATAAAGTCGCAGCCCTTACCCATAACAATGATAAAATGGTTTTAACTATTGCGGTCAATTATGGTGGTCGTTGGGATATATTACAAGCAGCTAAAAAAATGGTTCAAGCGCTCGATGATGACAACGTTTCTAGTAAAGAGATTAATGAGGATTTGTTTTCTCGCTATTTGTCAATGAATGAAGCACCCAATCCTGACTTGTTAATTAGAACTGGTGGTGAAATGAGAATCTCCAATTTTTTATTGTGGCAAATGGCTTATTCTGAACTCTATTTTACATCAACATTGTGGCCAGATTTTGATGAAGAGAGCCTTAACCAAGCAATAGAAAGTTATCACCAACGTGAAAGAAGGTTTGGTAAAACACCAAAACAAGTAAAGGAAAATAAACAATGCTAAAGCAAAGAATCATCACCGCAGTTCTCTTGGCTCCAATAGTTTTAGGCATTATTATTTATGCCAATGAATTTTATTTCACATTGTTTGTTGGTTTTTTAACTTTAATGATTTCATATGAATGGTGCCAAATTGTTAAAAAAGCCAAAATTAATTCTTTGATAATATCTGCTGCAACAGCAATTGCCGTTATCTTTATCAACCAAGCTTCTTTTATTGTTATTGATGTTGAAAGAATATTAATAGCAGCAATAGTACTGTGGTTATTGTGTTTTATTTGGTTATTTAAACCCAATCAAGGAAAACAAAAGGACAGTATTAAATATGCATTAGGAGTTGGAATTCTTTTGTTGTTTGGAGCATCATTGACTGCCATTCACCAAAATACTGAATACGGTGTAAAAGCCACATTGGTGTTGTTTTTCTTGGTATGGATTGCTGATATAGGTGCTTATGTTGCTGGTAAAAGTTTTGGAAAGCATAAATTGGCCAAGCAAATTAGCCCAGGAAAGACTATTGAAGGTCTCATTGGTGGATTAGTGTTTACCGCAATATTTGCCTTTTTCGTCTCTCAATGGATGGGCTATGATTGGCTTTATTTTGTAATTGTGTTTCCAATTCTGGCCATAATTTCCGTTATTGGTGATTTGTTTGCTAGTTTGTTAAAGCGCCATTCAAATACAAAGGACAGTGGTTTTTTATTACCAGGCCATGGCGGGTTTTTAGACAGATTTGATTCACTTATCGCAACCGCTCCATTTTATTTTGCCTTCTTAACTTATTTACCATATATATGAGTGAAAAGATTAAAAATGTAGTGGTATTGGGCGCAACGGGTTCAATTGGTGATAGCACATTGGATATCATTTCAAGGCATCCAGATCGCTTCAATGTGTTGGCACTTTCAGGACATTCAAATATAAGCAAGTTGGTTAAATTGTGTCATCAATTTAGCCCATCCTATGTTATTAGTACCAATGACAATTGTTATGGAGAATTAAATAAAGCGCTGACATCCTCTCCAACTCAAGTTTTATCAGGTAATGATGAACTATTAAAACTATGTCAACTTGATGAAGTCGATATGGTTGTCGCTGGTATAGTCGGTAATGCAGGAATGCAACCTGTGCTTGCTGCAGTTGAAGCTGGCAAAGATGTCTTGTTGGCAAACAAAGAAGCATTGGTTATGGCTGGTGATATAGTCATGAAGGCAGCGAAACAAAATAATGCCAATATCATTCCTCTCGATAGTGAACACAATGCCATATTTCAATGTTTGCCAGAATCATATCAAGTTGGGAACACACCTCAAGACATTGATAAAATAATTTTAACAGCATCAGGTGGACCCTTTTGGAATCGCAATAAAAATACTTTCAGTGAAATAACCCCAGCCATGGCATGTGCCCATCCAAATTGGGACATGGGCAGGAAGATTTCAGTTGACTCTGCAACATTAATGAACAAAGGGCTAGAAGTCATTGAAGCCCATTGGCTGTTTAATTTAAATGTTGATGAAATAGATGTTCATGTTCACCCACAAAGCATTGTTCACTCTTTGGTGTGCTATAAGGACGGTTCAATATTGGCCCAGCTGGGTGAGCCAGATATGCGTATTCCTATAGCCTATGGGCTGGGTATGCGGTCACGACTCACTTCTGGTGCGAAATTAATTGATTTATTGGTCAACAATGAATTGCAATTTTTATCTCCAGATTATGATAAGTTTCCTTGTTTGGCTTTGGCCAAAAATGCCATAGCAACTGGTGGCACATCAATGGCAATTCTAAACAGTGCCAATGAGGCCAGTGTTGCGGCTTTTCTAGATAATCAAATTCCTTTTACTGCCATTGCAGAGATCAATCAACAAATCATGCAACAATCAAAAAATGAAGCAGTTGAAAGTGTCGATCATTTAATTGAATTAGATAAAGAGATCAGATTGCAAACCCACAAAATCATTAATAATTATGGGGTGAAAAGTGCTTGATTTTATTAGTTCAGTTTGGTGGATGATTGTCACATTAGGCATACTTGTGACATTCCATGAATACGGCCATTTCTGGGTAGCCCGTCGATTTAATGTAAAAGTACTTAATTTTAATATTGGATTTGGCAAAACTTTCTGGTCTACAAAAGATAAGCATGGAACAACCTTTGGGATTGCACCTATACCTTTAGGTGGTTATGTGAAAATGCTTGATATACGAGATCCTGATATTTATATCAGTGACGAAGAACAGCATTTGACCTACAATTCTAAACCTATTTGGCAAAGGGCATTAATTATGATTGCGGGACCGGCATTCAATTTTATTTTGGCCATTGTTGTTTTTTGGATGATGTTTGTTTATGGAAAAGTAGAAATACATCCTACTTTGGGTACACCAACAAAAATCATGTTGATTTCAGGTACGCAAGAGAAAGACCAAATCATTGAACTCAACGGTTATCCCATAGACACTTGGCAAGATGTGTCTTTAGAATTAATAACAAATGGGTTAGATCAACAAGACATTAGCATGACAGTGTTAAGAGAAAATGGTGAGAAAAAAGAATTACTGTTAAAGTTATCTCAATTACCAGATGGTATTGATGAAACAGAAATTTTTGATCATATAGGCTTGAATTCCTGGAAAGTACCCAGAGCAAATGTCGTTGATACATTGGCTGAAGGAAAACCAGCCCAATTATCAGGTGTTTTAAAAGGTGATAAAATATTATCCGTCAATGGTGAGATAACCAATGATTGGTATGATGTGGTTTCAATGTTGAATAAACACATAGAAGGTGAAATAAAATTAAGTATTTTACGAAATAATAATACTTTAGATGTTACCATTGCTGCTGCTGTTGAAGATGACAATGACACATCAAGAAGAATAATAGGCATAGGACCACCGCCTGTTGATGGTGAATCACTAGATTTTTATAATTCTCTGATTTTTAATGACTCATTTGGAATCATAGAAGCCATACCTGCTGCCATAAATGAAACTTGGAGAATGGTAACATTGTCAGTTGAAATGATGGGCAAGATTGTTACAGGTAAAGCTTCATTGAAAAATATATCTGGACCGATTACCATTGCGCAAGTAGCAAATGACTCGGCGACTAGAGGCGTAGCCTGGTTTTTAGGGTTTTTGGGGTTGGTTAGCTTAAGTTTAGGTATTATTAACTTACTACCGATACCGATGTTAGATGGTGGGCAATTGTTGTTTTTATTGTTTGAAAAAATAAAAGGATCGCCATTATCAGAGGAATTTCAATTGAAAGGACAAACTGTAGGCATTCTTTTTCTACTTAGTTTCATGTCAATTGCATTTTATAACGACATTTTAAGGTTAGTATCATAAAATAGTCGACTGAATTTATTTACACGGGAAAGTTGAGTTAAACTTTCCGCATTTAAAAAAAGACAAAGAAGAAGATATGATTAGATCATTATTATTATTTACATTACTAAGTTTAACAACCGCTAGCTTGGCATTTGATTCATTTGTTATAGAAGACATTCGATTAAATGGAGCAGACAGGATTTCACATGGAACCATCTTTACTTATTTGCCCTTAGAAAAAGGCGATACTGTAACTGAAAAAAATGTTGCCAGATCTATTAAATCTTTGTTTAGAACAGGATATTTTAGTGACGTAAAAATATTAAGAGATGACAATATTTTGATCATTGAAGTGGTTGAAAGACCCGCCATAGCTTCAATTTCCATTGATGGAAATAAAGCGATAAAAACCGAAGAATTATTAAAAGGATTAAGAGATATTGGTTTGGTTGAAGGTGAAGTTTTCGACAAGCTTCAATTAGACAGAGTACAAAATGAGTTGACTAGGCAGTATTTTTCTAGAGGTAAGTACAATGTAGTGGTCGAACCAAAGGTTAGAGATTTAGACAGAAATCGTGTTACAGTTAGAATAAATATTGAAGAAGGCAAAGCGGCAAAAATCAAGCACATTAAAATTGTAGGTAATACAGTATTTACTGACGAAGAGTTGATTGATACTTTTGAATCAGACACAACTAATTTCTTGTCATGGTATTCATCTGATGATCAGTATTCAAAAGAAAAGCTCAATGGAGATTTAGAATCATTAAAATCTTACTACATGGACAGAGGGTACGTAGATTTTAATGTTGAATCAGTTCAAGTGACCATCAGTGATGATAAAAAAGACATTTATATTACCGCGAATATCGAAGAAGGACAACCTTACCTATTTGGAGAAATGAAAGTCACAGGTGAAATGGTTGTGGATAAATCATTATTCGAAAGACTTATTATCACACAAGAAGGCGAACCATTTGCTAGAAACTTAACTGAAGTTTCAGCAGAAAGAATGAAAATTATTTTGGGAAATATGGGCTATGCTTTTGCAGAGATTACTCCTATACCTGAAACCAACAAAGAAAATGCAACTGTGGGGATGACCTATTATGTAGTTCCGGGAAAACGCGTCTATGTAAGAAACATTCGCTTCGAGGGCAATATCAAAACCAAAGATGAAGTATTGCGACGTGAATTACGTCAATTTGAAGGTGGTTGGTATTCAAAATCGTTGGTTGAAAGATCAAAAATCAGATTGCAGCAAAAACCCTATTTTGAAGAAGTCGAAATTGACACCCCTAAAGTACCAGGAACTGATGACCAAGTTGATGTTGTTATTAAAGTTAAAGAAAGAAACTCTGGGCAATTTACATTTTCTGTTGGTTTTTCGCAGGTTAGTGGCGTAAATACTTCTGTTGCAGTTTCATTGCAAAATTTACTAGGAACTGGAAATACACTATCATTTGCTGTGAATAACAGTAGCTTTTTCAAGCAATTGAATGTTTTTTATGAAAACCCCTATTATACTGATGAAGGCATTACACGTGGATTCAGTATGAAATATTCTACATCAAATTTTGGTGAAGCCAATATTGCACGATTTAGCTCAAGTAACGGCAGCTTTGGAATGCACATGAGCTTCCCGATCTCTGAATACGATAGAATTTTCACAAGTTTGGCGTACGAAAGGAAAAATGTAAAAGCCTTTTTGGGTTCGACAGCACCGTTAATATTTTCAGATTTATGTGAGTTAGGTGGTTATACTTATACAACTCAACAAACTCTACCACTGGGTGTAGATTGGAATGGAGAAGATTGTTTACCAGAAGGGTCTAATGTACTTGTACCCCCAACTGATCCAGAAGGCACACGTCCAGGTTCTTTAATACCATTTGAAGTCAGAAATACATTTACATTTTATAAAGCAGAAGCCAGGTGGTCAAGAGACAGCCGTAACAGATTCTTTAATCCTACACGTGGTTCTTTTTATCGTTTAGGTGCTGAGCTGGCTCTACCAGGAAGTTCTGCAAATTTTTATAAGTTAAGTGCTAAAACGAACAAGTTATTTCCATTAACCGATAATCTTACTTTATCATTAAGTGGTGAGATTGGGTATGGTGACGGTTTTTCAGATACAAATGGATTACCATTCTTTGAAAATTTCTTTGCAGGTGGCGTACAATCAGTCCGTGGCTACAGAGACAATACATTGGGACCTAAATCAAGTATTAATGGCGATGATGATTCGAGTGGTTTGCCTCTCACATCTCGAGAAGGAGACCCTGTTGGTGGCGCATTGAAAACTGTTGGTTCAGTAGAATTGGTCTTTCCAACACCATTTGGGAAAATTGGTAATTCAGCAAGGCTTGCATGGTTTTGGGATTTCGGTAATGTGTATGATAAATTCGATGATTTTGAAGCAAGAGAATTTAGACATTCAACTGGTATTGCATTGAAATGGCAAGCACCTATTGGCCCAATTATTATTAACTTTGCATATCCGTTTAATGATGATAAATTTGATGACACTGAAACGATTCAATTTGCATTTGGCAACACATTCTGATTAAATAATATGGTATGAAGCCGTTAAACTTTCCAGATGTGAGATTTCTTGTATTATTTTTTATAATGATATGCAGTAATGGAACATCATTTGCAGCTGGAAAGATAGGATTTGTTGATATGGAAACATTAATCAATAACTCACCACAGATAAGAAAAGCCCAATCAACTATTTCCGTAGAATTCGAAGTACAATATTCTGATATTGAACAAAAAGAATCAGACTTGAAAAGACTTGAAGATCGCATTACTAAGGATGGGGCAATCATGTCCCTCTCTGAATTAAGCAATTTACAAGAAAGAGCCAGAATTTTAGACAGGCAAGTACGCCGTGCCAAAGAAGATTTAAAAGATGCCATTAGCATCAGAAACAACCAAGTTTTAAATGATATTCAAAAAGAACTGAATGAAATAGTGACCCAATATGCAAAAGACAATGGTTATGATGCCATATTAATTAATGCTATTTTATACGTCAGTGATGATATGGACATAACCCAAGAGATACTTCAAATATTGAAAGACAAGATAGATGAAAATTAAATTATCTGCTTTAGCTCAACAATTTGAATTAAAATTAGATGGCAATGGAAATGATAGTATTACAGGAGTTTCTTCATTAGACAAAGCAGGTCAAGAACAACTGAGTTTCCTAGCCAACACTAAATATACATCACAATTAAAAGAATCAAATGCTGGTGTGATTGTAGTTACTGAGGAAATGAAGGATAGTTTTGCAGGGAACAAACTTATTGCTGCAGATCCATATGTTGCTTTTGCAAAAATTGCCAGTTTGTTTCAGCACAATGATAAACCTGTAAAAGGTATTCACTCTACATCAGTCATAGCAAAATCAGCGACAATTGAGGACAATGTCTGCATTGGTCCAATGTGTATTATTGGCGAAAATTGTCATGTTTTGTCTGGAACAGTATTAGAGGCACGCGTCACAATAGGCAATGATTGTGTGATTGGGAAAAACTGTATAATTAAACCCAATGCTGTTATTATTTATGGTTGTAAAATTGGTGACAGAGTTATCATTCATCCTGGAGCAATAATTGGTGCGGATGGATTTGGTCTTGCAAGAGATGTAGATGGATGGATAAAAGTGCCGCAAATGGGCGGTGTTAGAATTGGAAATGATTGTGAAATAGGGGCCAATACTACAATAGACCGAGGTACAATGGATGATACAATTCTTGAAGATGATGTAAGATTAGACAATCAAATTCAGATTGCCCATAATGTTAGTATTGGAAAACACACTGTTATGGCAGGATGTTCAGCAGTTGCAGGATCTGCAAAAATAGGAAAAAATTGCCTGATTGGTGGTGGAGTAGGTATTATTGGTCATCTTGAAGTGTGTGATGGAGTCACATTGCAATCGATGGCTTTAGTAACCCGATCTATAAAAAAACCAGGCAGCTACAGTTCAGTTTCACCATTACAAGAAACACATGAATGGCGTAGAAGTGCTGTACGAATAAAACAACTAGATAAGATAGCAAAGCGCATTGCTATCTTAGAGAAAAAGAATAGAGAATAATTGATGACAGAAGAAAACAACACACTTGATACAGTTGAAGTAGAAAGAATATTAAAATTATTGCCCCATAGGTATCCTTTTTTATTGGTAGATCGAGTGATTGACTACAAATTGGGAGAGCACCTAACTGCCATTAAAAATGTGACATTTAATGAGCCACATTTTAACGGCCATTTTCCTAATCACCCAGTCATGCCTGGTGTATTAATAATCGAAGCCATGGCACAAGCATCAGGAATATTATCTCGGTTAGCGATTGGTGACTTACAAAATGAAAGCGATATATTTTATTTGGTTAAAGTGGATAAAGCAAAGTTTACAAAAACAGTTATTCCAGGTGATCAACTGCATTTATGTGTATCAATTAAAAGAACAATGCGGAATATGGTTCAATATGTTTGCCAAGCAAAAGTAGATGGAAAAGTAGTAGCCAAAGCGGAGTTACTCTGTGCGAGTAAAAGTTAGTTGTGAGTGATTTAATTCATAAAACAGCAATCATAGATCCTGGTGCTAAACTTGCATCAGATGTGAAAGTTGGTGCCTATTGCATCATTGAAGAAGATGTGACCATAGGTGCAGGAACTGAAATCAAATCTCATGTAACAATTTCTAAGCACACTGATATTGGTAAAAATAACCGTATTTTTCAATTTTCTTCAATCGGTGAAGAACCCCAAGATAAAAAATACAATGATGAACCCACCAGAACATTAATTGGTGATAACAACACCATCAGGGAATACGTCACAATAAATCGTGGTACAATCGATGATAATTCAGTGACAAAAATTGGCAACAATAACTGGATTATGGCATATGTTCACATTGCCCATGATTGTATATTAAAAGATAACATCATAATCGCTAATGGTTCAACGCTAGCAGGTCATGTCCATCTTGATGCTGTCTCTTATACACATCTCCGAGCCCACGAGACAGGCAGAAATCTC
>OJDV01000605.1_pt1 | contig 12410 bp, 7 predicted proteins | sample 1592911 | NCBI WGS metagenome assembly OJDV01 (sample SAMN05416860, study PRJEB24817) | seawater metagenome | isolation source: Sea water | place: Canada:Atlantic | collected 2013-11 | reverse complement strand
GATTTCTGCCTGTCTCGTGGGCTCGGAGATGTGTATAAGAGACAGTTCTTCTTCTAAATCGGTTCTTTTCACCAATTCAGCAAGGTTATTTTCCAATACACTTTTAGCGGTATCTAATCCAATTTTTTCGAATTCTTTGATGATCCATTCGTCGATTTCATCTTTAAATTCTGATAATTCCACATCTTCTTCAGCACCTTCACGCAATACATCTATTTCGTAACCAGTTAAATAACCTGCTAAACGGATGTTGTGTCCTCCACGACCAATCGCTTTAGAAACCTCTTCAGGCTTTAAGATGACCTCTGCTCTTTTATTCACTTCATCTAATTTAATTGAAGTAACTTTTGCAGGGCTTAAAGCTCTTGTTATAAATAATTGTGTATTTGTTGTATAGTTTATTACATCAATGTTTTCATTTCCTAATTCACGAACAATTCCATGAATACGAGAACCTTTCATACCCACACAAGCTCCAACAGGATCTATACGATCGTCATAAGAATCTACTGCAACTTTAGCTTTTTCTCCAGGAATACGAACTACTTTCTTCACATTAATTAAACCGTCAAACACTTCAGGTATTTCTTGTTCAAATAATTTCTCTAAGAATTTTGGATGTGCACGAGACATAACTATCAAAGGCTTGTTTCCTTTAAGCTCAACACCTTCAATAATCCCCCTTACGTTATCACCTTTTCTGAAAAAATCTGAAGGAATTTGTTTTTCCTTCGGCAAGATTAATTCATTTCCTTCGTCGTCTAATAATATAATAGCACGATGACGGATGTGATGTACCTCAGCCGTATAAATTTCTCCTTCTAAATCTTTAAAATACTTAAAGATATTAGTGTTATCGTGTTCGTGTATTTTTGAAATTAAATTTTGACGTAATGCTAAAATAGAACGACGACCTAAATCTATCAGTTTTACTTCCTCAGCAACATCTTCACCAATTTCATAATCAGATTCAATTTTTTGAGCATCGCTTAACGAAATCTCTTGGTTAGGCTCTTCAACTTCACCATCTGCAACTACTACACGATTTCTCCAAATTTCTAAATCTCCCTTATCAGGATTGATAATGATATCGAAATTATCATCATCACCATATTTTCTTTTTAGGGCATTTCTAAAAACGTCTTCTAAAATCGACATTAAAGTTACTCTGTCAATTAACTTATCATCTTTAAATTCTGAAAAAGAATCAATTAATGCTAAATTCTCCATATCCTTCTAATTAAATGTTATCATCACTGTTGCTTCAACAATATCTTTATATTCTAAAACCGCTTCTTTATTTACGGTTACTTTTCCTTTCCCAATGGGTTTTGGTTCGCGAGCTTTCCAATTAAGCTCTATTTTTTCATTATCTGCTTTTGAAAGTTTCCCTTCTAAAACATCGTTATTCTGAGTTTTTACTTTTAAAGTCCGTCCAATATTTTTAATGTATTGGCGAGGTATTGAAAGCGGTTCCGAAACTCCAGCAGATGCAACGTCAAGCGAAAAATCTATTTCTTCTCTATCGATATTGTGTTCTATAGCTCTACTAACCGATATGCAATCGTTTACCGTCACCCCTTGATCACCATCAATTATAACTCTTATTTGATTGCCTTCTGTTATTTTAAAATCAATTAAAAACAACGATTTATTTTCCTCTAAGGCTTTATTCAGCAGATTTTTTACTATTTCCTTCATCAATTTTAGCTATAAAAAGAGGGGACTTTTTGGTCCCCTCAGCTAGTTTCGTATCAAATTCGGTGCAAATATAGTGTTTTTTTAACTTTTAAAAAAACCTTTATTCTTTCGATTTATTTTTGTAATTTAAAACTTTCAAAAAAGATAAATAAAAGCACCTTATGAAACGTATATTAGTCCCTACAGATTTTTCTGAACAAGCAGAAAATGCTTTAAAAGTAGCTGCCCAAATGGCTAAAGAAAATGGAAGTGAAATTTATGTATTAAACTCTCTAGAATTACCAACACACCTTGCCTCTTCAAGTAGTACTGGGGCCATGCCAGAGTCATTGTTTTTTATAAAACTTGCCGAAAAACATTTTGAAGAATTATTAAAAAAACCTTATTTAGAAGGGCTACTAATTCATGAAGCAATTATTGGTCACGGTGAAGTTTATAATGACGTATGTGAAGTTGTTTCTGAAAAAGACATTGACCTTATCATCATGGGATCTCATGGAATCAACGGATTTATGGAAATGTTTATTGGTAGTAACACTGAAAAAGTAGTCCGTACCTCAACAACTCCAGTTTTAGTAATTAAAAATGAACACAAAGATTTTAAAACTGAAAACTTTGTCTATGCCACCGATTTCTCTGATGAATGCAAAACGCCTTTTAAAGAAGCACAAAAATTTGCTGGAGGCACTAAATCTCATTTAAATCTTCTGTACGTCAACACTCCAAATGGTTTTAAAACTACCCAAGAGATAAATAGTAGGATTAAGGAGTTTGTAAAAGATATGGACGAAGAAAACTTTAGTGTTCATATTTATAACGACACCTCTATAGAAAAAGGAATTTTAAATTTTGCAAATGAAACCAATGCAAATTTAATAGGAATGGGAACTCATGGAAGAAAAGGAATCTCTCATTTCTTTAATGGCAGTGTAAGTGAAGACTTAGTGAATCACGCGAATATGCCGGTAATGACTTTTAAAATATAAATTATTAAGCAAAAAAAAAACCAATTCAGATAAATTTGAATTGGGTTTTTATTTTTTGTTGGCCCACTAGGGCTCGAACCTAGACTCTTCTATACCAAAAACAGACGTGTTGCCAGTTACACCATGGGCCAATACCGTAATGCGGATGCAAATTTAATACAAACTTTGGCTTGTACAAATATTTTAGCAAAAATATTAAAATATTTACCTTCTTCTTATTTTAACTAAAATATAATCTTCCTAAAGTACGTTACCTTTTTTTTAACTTGGAGCTATATATATTATTAGTAAATTCGCCCCAAATAAAATAGTACGTATTTATGGATTCCTTCGACTTTAAAAAATGGAATAATATTTTAGGATGGTTTGTTTTCACCATTGCATTAGTCACTTATTGGCTAACGGTAGAACCTACCGCTAGTTTTTGGGATGCCGGTGAGTACATTACCACCTCTAGTAACTTAGAAGTAGGACATCCACCAGGAGCTCCTTTGTATCAATTATTGGGTGCTTTTTTCTCCATTTTCGCAATGGAAGCAACCAATATTGCTCTTACCATTAATTTAATGTCGGTTTTTGCAAGTGCCTTTACTATTTTATTTATGTTTTGGTCAGTCACATTATTACTAACCAATATCATATCAAAAAACAATACCATCACCAAAGAAAGTAGCTATGCAATATTAGGAAGTGCTGTTATTGGCTCTTTAACTTTTGCTTTTTCTGATAGTTTTTGGTTCAATGCAGTAGAAGCTGAAGTATATGCCATGGCAGCATTTATTATGTCTGTTCTATTTTATTTAGCATTGCGTTGGGAAAGAGATATGCATTCACCAAGAGGAGATCGCTGGGTAGTTTTAATCGCGTTTGTTATAGGGCTTTCTTTTGGAGTCCATTTTATGGGTTTACTTACTATCCCCGCTATGGGAATGTTGTATTTTTTTAAAAATTACAAAACAGTTACAGTTAAAAATTTCATCATTGCTAATATCGTAATGGTTGCAATTTTGCTATTCATCTTTAAACTATTATTACCAATGACTCTGAAGTTTTTTAGTGCTTCAGAAATATTTTTTATTAACAGTATTGGTCTTCCATTTAATTCTGGAACCATCATAGCAGGATTACTTTTTATAGCTCTTTTTTACTTTTTATTACGCTATACTAGAAACAATGACTTTGTAAAGCTTAATACCTTATTACTATCCATTTTATTTATTTTTATAGGCTTTTCTAGCTGGATTATGCTTCCTGTTAGAGCAAATGCTGGAACTATGATTAATGAGAATAATCCAAACAATGCTCGTGAATTATTAGCCTATTATAACCGAGAACAATATCCCGAAACCCATCTATTTCATGGACCTTTGTTTACTGAAAAATATACAGGCCTAGATCCAAAAAACCCATATAAGGATGACAAACCTAAATTTGAAAAAGACGAGGTTAACGGGAAATATATTATAGTAAACGATTATGTAAATGCTTCTCAAAATACGGATGATGCCCAAAAAGGATTTTTTCCTAGAATGTGGAGTACGGAGCATAGTTCTAATTACATGGAATTTACCGGTGGACTCGAATACACCATTAAAAGAGAATATTTAGGAGAATCGCGTTTGGTCGTTATTGTTAAAGATTTTAATCAAGATATAAGAGAAGGGCAAGTAAGCACTGAAGATTTTGACGGGTTTTTAAGTGATTTTGGACCCTATCTAGACATACAAAAACCTTCCTTTATGCAGAATATGTCATACATGTTTGAATATCAATTTGGATATATGTATTGGCGTTATTTTATGTGGAACTTTAGCGGAAGGCAAGACGATAAGCAAGGAGAATACACAGATTTACACGGAAATTGGCTTACCGGAATTAGTTTTATAGACGATATGAGATTAGGGCCACAAGAGTTTATACCAAGTGATGCTAAAAACAATAAAGCAAGAAATACTTACTTTATGCTTCCTTTATTATTAGGAATCATAGGGATACTATTTCATTTTAAAAACGATCCTAAAAACTTTTGGGTATTATTAATATTCTTTCTGTTTACAGGAATTGCATTAAAAATATATCTGAACGAGCGTCCGTTTGAGCCCAGGGAAAGAGATTATGCTTTGGTAGGCTCTTTTTATGTTTTTGCAATGTGGATCGGTTTTGGAGTTTATGCTTTATATGAAATCGTTAAAGAAAAAATAAAACCAAAAATTGCAGTTCCTCTCGTTCTTACAATTACCGCATTAACAGTTCCTGTTTTAATGGGGTCTCAAAACTGGGATGATCATGATAGATCCGATAGATACACTGCGCAATCGATGGCGAAAATGTATTTGGATTCTTGTGATGAAAACGCCATAATATTTACAATTGGAGATAATGATACTTTTGCGTTATGGTACGCACAAGGGATTGAGGGATACCGACAAGATGTTAGGGTTGTAAACACAAGTTTATTCCAAACAGATTGGTATATCGATGATATGAAAAAGAAAGCATTTAGTAGCGATCCAATTCCTTCACAATTAACTCATGATAAATATAAATATGGATCAAGAGATTTTCTGTTCTATCAACAAACCAGAAAAGATACGATTAACATAAAAGACTGGATGGATTTTGTTGCCGATGATAGTAAGAAAACTCAAGTAGAATTAGAAAGCAGAAAATGGGCAAATACATTCCCTTCAAAAGTAATTAGAGTTCCTGTTGACAAAGAAGCTGTATTGCGAAACGGGATTGTAGAACAAAAGGATGCAGATAAGATTGTTCCTTATATCGACATTGTTTTAAAGGGAGATGTTCTATACAAAAACCGCCTATTAATGCTAGATGTTATTGCAAATAACAACTGGGAACGCCCAATCTATTTTAGTGGTGGTGCATTTGGTGATGACGATTACATCTGGATGAAAGAGTTTTTACAACTAGAAGGTGTGGTATATAAATTGGTTCCTATTCGCACCCCATTAGAGAAAGGCAATCCTTTTGATATGGGTAGAATTGATACCGATAAAATGTATGACATCGTAATGAACTGGAAATGGGGTAATAGTGGTAGTCCAGACATATATCACGATGTAGAAACTCGTAGAAACGGGATTACATATCGTAGTAATATGTCCCGACTAGCAAGTGCTTTAATTGAAGAAGGTAAAAATGAAAAAGCAGAAAAAATATTGGATCTGGCTATGGAAAAAATGCCTGTAGATTATTTTGAATTTTATTCCTTAATAGAACCTTTTGTTTTAGGTTATTATCAAATCGGAAAAACAGATAAAGCAAGAGAAGTGTTTCAATCTGTAGCAAAGCATTATCAAGAACATTTGCTTTTTTATAGCAAGTTGAGTTATAGCAGACAAGAAGCTATTGGCGACGAAATATTTAGTGATTTAGGAAGATACAGAGGCTTACTAGACATTTTAGCTTCTTTTGACAATCAAGAATATACCATTGAAGAAGCTGAAAAATTCAATAACTTTTTACATCTATTCAATTTTTCACAAGATGAAAATGATATGTTAGATGTTAGTAAAGATTTATTAGAAAGCACTACTAATGAAACTTCTTTAGATACCATCCCAAAAGTAATTGGGGATTCAATGCAATAGTATGAAACCCTATTTGGTAAAAACGCCCAAATTTGTTCAACGGATATTTCCGGAGCGAATTTGGGCGTTGCCAAATAATAATAACTCGGTTTTCCTCACATTTGATGATGGTCCAATTCCTGAAGTAACTCCTTGGGTATTAGAAACTTTAAAACAATACGATGCAAAGGCTAGCTTTTTTTGCATTGGAGATAATGTACACAAGCATCCAAAAGTATTTAATCAATTAATTGAAGAAGGACATTCTATAGGCAACCATACTTTTAATCATTTAAACGGTTGGAAAACAAAAAACGATCACTACATAAATAATTGCAATCTTTTAAAAGACAGTATAAAGTCATTTAATGGTGTTAAATTATTTAGACCTCCTTTTGGAAAATTAACATTTAAGCAATCTAAAAACCTTCAAAAAGAAGGATATCGCATTATCATGTGGGAAGTACTAAGTGCAGACTTTGATAAAAATATTTCAAAAGAAAAATGCTTAGAAAATGTACTTAAAAATATTAAAGTTGGGAGTATTGTTGTGTTTCATGACAGCTTAAAATCCAATAAAAAGTTACGTTATGTTCTTCCTAAAGTATTAGAACATATAAAGTCTAATAAATGGAATTGTGCAAGAATTAATCTAACTTAAGATTATAAAATAAGAGGCCTAACCTAATTATTTACACATACTCATTTACCAATCCAATAAGTGTATTGGCATCTTGTTCTCCACTTTGGCGCCATTTCATTTCGCCTTGTTTATAAATCATCAATGTTGGTAATCCTTTTACTCGAAGTGCTTTAGAAAGTTCTTCGTTTTTTTCAATATCAATTTTAATAACTCTAGCTTTATCGCCTAAAGCAGCAGCTACATCTCTTAATACAGGATGCATACCTTTACAAGACTCGTCCCAGTCTGCATAAAAGTCTAATAAGACAGGAACATGAGCTTCAATTAATTCTCCAAATTTTGACATAATTTCTAAATGTTTGGTAAAAAATTGTTTTACAAATATAGGCTTTTCAAGGGATTATACATTATTTCGTTTTCTTTTAAGTTTTATTACAGATATTTCTGGCCAAATTCCAACTCTTCCAGGATACCCCAAATATCCAAATCCACGATTAACATTTAAATATCTACCTTGCTCTTTATAAATACCTGCCCAATTTTCGTATCTATATTTTATAGGACTCCACTTAAACCATCCAGGAATTTCAATACCAAATTGCATTCCGTGAGTATGACCACTTAAGGTAAGATGGAAATGACGATTGTCATGTTTCACTTTCGATTTCCAATGTGAAGGGTCATGACTCAATAATATTTTAAAATCTTTATCATCTAAGCTATTGCACGCTAAATCTAAATCTCCAACTTGTTTAAAACCGTTTTCACCCCAGTTTTCTACTCCAATTATTGCAATTTTTTCGTCTCCTCTTTTAATAAACCGATTTTCGTTTAATAATAAATCCCAACCCATCTCAGACTGAATGTCCTTTAAATTATTTAAGTTATCAACCTTATCTTCTTTTCTATCCCACTTCACATAATCTCCATAATCATGATTTCCTAAAATAGAATAAACACCATCTTTAGCCTTTAAAGTTGAAAACAAACCCTTCCAATCATTCATTTCTTCAGCTACATTATTTACCAAATCCCCTGTAAAAAGTATGACATCACTTTGTTGTTCATTTATCAAATCTACTGCATAGCTAATTTTACTTTTATTATCAAAACTTCCACTATGTATGTCGCTAATTTGAGTTAAAGTATAGCCATCAAAAGCCTCTGGCAAATCATCAAATTCTAATTCGTATTGTAAAACTTTAAAATTATAACGTCCTTTTATCATTCCATATAGTAATGATGTAAAAGGTATGGCTGCAATACCTAATGCTATTGTACTAATAAACCTTCTACGTGTAGGTAAATAAAAATCCTCTTCATTTTCTGAAATCTTATAATATAAGCCAGTAAAAAAACGCATCACATCTTCTCCAAACATAAAAATAACCAATATCAATTTTGGGATAAAAACAGCTAAAAATAAGCCAAATAAGTAATTTTTTGGAGGCTGCATAAAATGGGTGGAATCATTAGAGTTTAATATAAAATATAGTGCTACTATAATTAAAATTGAAACTGAAAAGTAAATTCCAGTTACCCACCAACTTTTTGAAAAGGCACGGATTGCTTGCAGTGCATACAAATCTACAAGAGTATATATTAAAATAAAAATGATCCAACGCATAAATTAAACAACTTGATTAGAATTTAAATATAACATCTTTAAAAAAACATCTAATTAGAATCTAAGTTTTTAACTTGGTTTTAATATCTTTTACTACTTTTAAAGTCTAAGCAAAACTTTTATGAAACGCAGAAATTTTTTAAAAAGAGCTTCATTATCAGGAATTGGAATGGCAGTAGGATCTACATTACTTGCAAATACCTCATTAAAAAACGCTCCTTCAATTAATCAAAGTACAATTAATAATTATGAAAATTTCCCAATTGTTATTTCTACTTGGAATGTTCCTAACGCAACAAAAAAAGCAGGAGAGGTTTTAGAGCAAGGGTCAACTTCGATTGATGCCATAGAAAAGGGCTGTATGGTTGAGGAAGCTGATATCACCAACCAATCTGTTGGAAACGGCGGACGTCCTGATAGTGATGGTAAAGTCACCTTGGACGCATGTATTATGGATAAAAACGGCAACTATGGGTCTGTTGTTTTTATGCAAAACATAGTTCATGCCATATCCGTTGCTAGAAAAGTTATGGAAGATACTCCCCACGTAATGTTAGCTGGAAAAGGTGCTGAAAAATTTGCCATCTCAAAAGGATTTGACAAAACAAACCTTTTATCTGATGCTTCAAAAAAAGCCTGGAAAAAATGGAAGAAAGAAGCAAAGTATAAACCTATTATAAATATTGAAAACCATGATACCATCGGTATGTTAGCTATTGATAAAGTTGGTGATATTTCTGGTGGATGTACTACAAGCGGATTGGCATTTAAAATGCCCGGACGAGTTGGTGATTCCCCAATAATTGGATCTGGATTATTTATAAACAATACAATTGGTGGAGCTACTGCTACAGGTATGGGAGAAGAAGTATTAAAAACAGTGGGTAGTTTTTTAATAGTAGAGTTAATGCGACAAGGAAAATCGCCACAACAAGCCTGTGAGGAAGCAATTAATAGAATTGTTACAAGTAACCCTAATTATAAGAATTTTCAAGTGGGTTATATCGCTATCAATAAAAAAGGAGAAACGGGATATTATTCCATCCATGAATATTTTAGTGTATCTATTTATAAAGATAAAAAATGCACAAATCATCAATCAGATTTCTTCAATAAACAGATGTAATTACCTGTTATTTAACTTGCTAGACTCGTTAGTACAAAATAGCTGTAAGATTATAACTACAAAATTACAAGTAAAAAATACTTTTTTTGTAACTTAGCGTATTACATAAGTAGGTTAATAACGTTCGTTATTAATCAAATTTGGGGCGAAAACCCATCACATCTGTGATGGGTTTTCAATTTTTATATTTCATTTAACTTCCCTTCAGAGTCTAAATTCTTTAACTCTTTTACTAATTCTAAGGCATCAGGTATTACATCACTACTTAAAATTATTAGCGATCCATTTACAGCGTTTTTAACTGCAAATAAAATAGCTTCTCTTTCAGAAGGAATGATCGTGATTTTCTTATTTGGATCTTTCTTTTTAATCCCATCGCTTAACATCTTAATAAGCTCTTCTTCTGTTTTACCTCGTAATCGTTTGTCTTGTCGAATGATAATTTCATCAAACATTTCAGAAGCAATTGCTCCCATTTCATTGTTGTCTTCTTCTCGGCGATCACCAATTCCTGCTATGATACCTACTTTTACAGTTGCTTCTAGTTCGTCTGTAAAATTTTTAAGTGCTCTCATCCCTGCTGGGTTATGAGCATAATCTAATAAAATACTAAAGTCATTAAATTTAAATAAATTCAGTCGTCCCGGGGTTTGTGATGCCGAAGGAATAAAAGTTTCTAAAGCAGCTTTCATATCTTCTATACTAATTCCTTGAATGTTTGCAGCAAGAACAGCAGGCAATACATTTTGAATCATAAATTTTGCTTTTCCACCATAAGTAAGAGGAATATTTTCAGCTTTCATGACACGCATTTTCCATTCGCCACGACAAATAGTTACATATCCATTTTCATAAATAGCAGTTATCCCCCCTTTTCGTTGTAATGCTTTAATGTGTGGGTTATTCTCATCCATAGAGAACAATGCCAAATTACACTCTATATTTCTTCTCATATTAAACACCAAATCATCATCTGCATTTAATATGGCATACCCATCTGGCAATACGGTTTCTGGAACAACCCCTTTCACTTTCGCTAATTGCTCAACAGTATGTATCCCTTTTAACCCTAAATGATCTGCAGCTACATTAGTTACAATAGCAATATCACATTTTTTAAAGCCTAATCCTGCTCTTAATAGTCCACCTCTTGCACTTTCTAAAACAGCAAAGTTTACCGTTGGATCTTTTAAAACAAATTCTGCACTAGCGGGTCCTGTACAATCACCAGTCATTAATAATCTGTTTTGTATGTAAACTCCATCACTGGTAGTATAACCTACACGATGGCCATTCATTTTAGCAATATGAGCCAATAATCTTGTGGTGGTCGTTTTTCCATTAGTACCCGTAATAGCAACTATTGGAATTCTACCTGTATTCCCTTTTGGAAATAGTTTATCAATAACTGGAGCCGCTACGTTTCTAGGCAATCCTGTAGTTGGTGCCAAGTGCATTCTAAATCCAGGTCCTGCATTTACTTCTAAAACAGCACCGCCAGTTTCTGAAATTGGTTTTGAAATGTCTGTTGTCATGATATCAATTCCACAAATATCCAAATCGATAATTTTTGAAATACGTTCTGCCATAGAAACATTTGCCGGGTGCACAATATCGGTAATATCTTCGGCAGTTCCACCCGTACTTAAATTGGCAGTATCCTTTAATATCAATCGTTCTCCTTTTGAAATTACAGAATCCAAAGTATAACCTGCATCTTTAATTAATGTTTTTGTTAACTCGTTAGTTGTAATTTGTGTCAACACTTTCTCATGACCATATCCTCTTCTTGGATCACTATTTACAACATCTATTAATTCTTGTATGGAAGATTTTCCATCCCCAATAACATGAGCTGGAGTTCTTATTGCTGCAGCAACTAAATGATTATTAATTACCAACAAACGATAATCGTCTCCAGTTATAAATTTTTCTACAATAATGGCACCACTTTTTGAGCTTTCTTTTGCGTGATTAAAAGCAACTAAAGCATCTTCATAATTATTAATATCTACCGTAATTCCTCTACCATGATTGCCATCGATAGGCTTTATTACTAGTGGAAAACCAACATAATCACAAGCTTCATTTAAACTATGTTCTCGACGAATAATATCTCCACGAGGAACCTCCACCTCAGCTTGTTCTAATAAAAACTTAGTATCCTCTTTATCACAAGCAAGTTCAACACCAATACTGCTTGTTTCACTAGTTACTGTAGCTTGAATTCTTTTTTGGTTAGCTCCATATCCCAATTGCACTAAGGAATATTTATTCAATCGTATCCAAGGAATTCCTCGACTTTCAGCTTCTTGAACAATTGAACCCGTACTTGGCCCCAAACGTTCATCTTCACGTATTTCTCTCATACGCTGAATGTCTTCTGTCATATCGTATTCTTCTCCAGCTATTAAAGCTTCACAAATTGCTACAGAAATTTTAGCTGCATAACGTCCCACATTTTCTTCTATGTATGAAAACACAACATTATAAACACCTTTTTCGCCATAGCCTCGGGTTCTTCCAAAACCGGTATCCATTCCAGCAAGAGTTTGAACCTCTAAAGCGATATGTTCAATAATATGCCCCATCCAAGTACCTTCTTCTACTCGTTCAAAAAAACCACCAGGAGTACCTACAGAACAACGGTGTTCATACATGGTTGGAAACATGGCTTCTAAACGTTCTCGAAATCCTTTTATCTTATTGGAAGGTAATTCTTCCATTTCCTGTAAAT
>OJDV01000604.1_pt1 | contig 12412 bp, 9 predicted proteins | sample 1592911 | NCBI WGS metagenome assembly OJDV01 (sample SAMN05416860, study PRJEB24817) | seawater metagenome | isolation source: Sea water | place: Canada:Atlantic | collected 2013-11 | reverse complement strand
CGTGGGCTCGGAGATGTGTATAAGAGACAGCTTAATTACCATCTCAAAATCTGACAATAAATCAAAGTTAACCGAATGATCTCAAAAAAAATAGTTGTTGTTGTCGGCACTAGGCCAAATTTTATAAAAATAACACAACTTGAAAAAGAATTTAAAAAATTCCCTAATGCTTTTGAATACATATTAATTCATACAGGACAACATTTTGACACTAAAATGTCTTCAGTGTTTTTTCAACAATTACAACTTAAAAGCCCTGAATACAATCTGGCTGTTAAAGAAACAGACCGTCAGAAAAAGAGATTTGAAATGCAACAAGGGATAAAAGAAGTTTTAAGCAAAGAGAAACCAGAATTATTAATTGTTGTAGGTGATGTTGACTCTACGTACTCTGCTGCGATGGCCGCAAGAGAATTAGGTATTAAGATAGCACATTTAGAAAGTGGACTAAGAAGTTTTGATAATGAAATGCCGGAAGAGGTCAATCGAATTGCAGTAGATAAAATTTCAGATTATTTTTTTGTGACAGAAAAAAGTGGGTTGGTTAACTTAAAGGATGAAGGAGTTGATGATAACAAGGTGTTTTTTGTTGGTAATACCATGATTGATACCTTGGTTGAATTTGACTTTGAAATTAAATCCAATACCATATTAAAACAATTAAATATTGAAAAACAGGAATATGCGTTAATTACAATGCATAGACCTTCGAATGTAGATTCAAAAGAATCTTTAACAGTAATTTTAGAATTACTTCAAGAAATTTCGAAAAGTTTAAAGATTGTCATACCGATTCACCCAAGAACAAATATTAAAATCCAAGAGTTTGGGTTAAATCATCTGATAGATCAAAATTCAAATATTATTCAACTTGGGCCAATAGATTACTTTGCTTTTCAAAATTTAATTTTAAATGCAAATGTGGTCGTCACAGATAGCGGAGGAATACAAGAAGAAACTACTTTTAGAAAAGTTCCCTGTTTAACGATAAGAGATAATACAGAGCGACCTTCTACAATTGAAATAGGCACCAACCAACTCTTGCCTTTAGATAAAGAGATTATTCTTTCAAAAATTGATAAAATCAAATCTGAAACAAGACTTGAATCAGAAATTCCAGAATTATGGGATGGAAAAGCAACACAGAGAATTGTTAAAGTTTTGGAAAAGTTGAGCTTTATTTCTAACTAATTACACTTAGATTTTACATTGGTATTGGGTAACCTGATTATATTGGAATCCATTCCAATCGCTTGCTGTTAAGTCAAGTTGGGAGGCAATTCATAGATATCACATCTAAGTTAGAAGTAGATCATATTCAAAAAAGGAGATGGAATTGCTTTTGGCGACATTGATAATGACGGGGATCAGGACATACTTGCAAGAATTGGCGGCACAGCTTCTGCAGATCAATTTCGAAGTCTTCTCTTTCAGAATCCATGGAATAAAAACAATTGGGTTTGGAAATCATTATCAGATTAATGGTGTAATTATTAGATGGACTAACTCATCAGAATCTCAAACATTTAAAGAACTAGGGACAAATAAAATATACTTGACTAAAGAATGCCCCAAAGACCTTAAGATTAAATTTATACTTTTTCTACTTATTCAGAAATCTATAATCATAAAACACACCATTAATTCCTCTACCTTTCAGATACCTGTTGTTAAAATGATCAATAAAACCTTGACCTTCTACAACTAAAAATAATTACATAAAAAAGCTTAACACTTTTGTGTTAAGCTGCAGTTTGCGGAGCCGGAGAGAATACCTGACGGTTTGCTCTCCTAACCTAAACAGGGAATTAAAACTGCTAATGCATCGCATTGCAGTTTTAATCAATTTGTGGAGCCGGAGAGGTTGGCTTTGCCCTTCTCAGAAATGGCATTTTGGAATACAAACTAAAGTTCAAACTCGTTTCACTCGTATTTGGACCTTTTTTATTTCCTTCACTTGAGCAAGCTCAGCTCAAAATAAAAAAAGTCCAACACGTTGTGTTGAACTTTAGTTTGTGGAGCCGGAGAGATTCGAACTCTCGTCCAAACAAGTAATAAAGAAGCCTTCTACAAGTTTATTCTACTATTGGTTTTCGAATATAAGCCGGAAGTAAACACCCCATTTATACCTTATCCTATTTAGTTTCGCCAAACCGTCTAGGTTCCAATCTGACTAGCTCAAAATTTCGATTCCTCTTAGCCAGGGTATTAGTGAGCGGAACCCCTGAGAGAAATGCTTGTTCGGAACTATTGTCCCAAATTAATTGTAACCTCTATCGAGTGTTACGCTGCAAGCGCATAATTATTGTCGTCGTTTATAGACTTTTAGTGTTAAGTTTAACGAGCTACTCACTAAATGCTCGACTTGCTTACTCATTCATCCATCTTGCTGTCGATACCGGTCGGCCCCAAGATGCTACAAAGTTAGGCTTTCTAATACGGTTGGCATGTTATCAATTGCTAAATTTTATAAACCAAAAAGCCCCTGCACATGTCCTATAGGGTCTTTCTTCAAATTATTAATCGGTTTTACAACATCGTTGTTGGGCAAACAAATTCCGTTAACGGAACACCAGTGTTTTTAATGGCTTGCAAACCGCCTCTTACTTCCACAAAATTATTCCAGCCCCTTTGTTTCAAAATAGACGCTGCAATCATGCTGCGGTAACCGCCCAAACAGTGTATCATAAAAGTTTCGTCTTCTGGCAGTTGGTCCAAATTTAAATTAATTTGATTCAACGGAATATTCATAGCATGCACAACATGCTCTGAATTGTACTCACTTTCTTTTCGGAAATCGATGACCTTTAATTGGTCGGCGTTTAAGTAATTCTCGAAAACTTCTGGACTGATTCGATTCACTTCATCGGTTTCTTTACCAGCTTCTTTCCAAGTTTCAAAACCACCCTCTAAGTATCCAATGCAATTGTCATATCCCACTCTAGAAAGTCTGGAAATGGCTTCCTCTTCTTTGCCTTCTTCCGTAATTAATAATATTTCTTGCTTCACATCGGCAATCATCTCTCCTACCCACTGCGCAAAACTGCCTTCCAATCCAATATTTACACTGTTTGGAATAAAGCCTTTTGCAAAATTTTCAGCATCTCTAGTATCCAATACCAAGGCTTCTGTTACCGTAGTAACCAATTCAAAGGCCTCAGCAGCAAGTGGTTTATTGGCTCTTTCCATTACGATATCCAAACTTTCATAGCCTTTAATATTCATCAGAACATTTTGAGGAAAATAACCTGGAGGAGGCGTTAAACCATCTAGTAATTTTTTAATAAACTCTTCTTTGCTCATTTCTTGCAAAGCGTAGTTGGTTTTTTTTTGATTGCCCAAGGTATCTGTAGTTTCTGCGCTCATGTTTTTACCGCAAGCTGAACCTGCCCCATGATTTGGATAAACAATTAAATCATCGCTGAGCGGTAAAATTTTGTTGCGCAACGAATCGTATAAATGAGCGGCTAACTTTTCTTCCGTTAAATCGGCAATTACATGTTGCGCCAAATCGGGTCTTCCAACATCGCCAATAAATAAAGTATCTCCAGAAATAATTCCGTGCTCTTTATCATTTTCATCAATTAGCAAATACGTTGTACTTTCCATGGTATGACCGGGAGTATGAATGACTTTTACTTTATAATTTCCAACTTCAAACACTTGTCCGTCTTTTGCCACAGTGGCTTTATAATTAGGCTTTGCGGTTGGCCCAAAAACTATGTCTGCTCCTGACTTTTTCTTTAAGTCTAAATGCCCACTTACAAAGTCAGCATGAAAATGTGTTTCAAAAACATATTTAATATTTGCTCTATCTGCCGTAGCACGATCTAGATAAGGCTGTACTTCTCTCAAAGGATCAAAAATTGCCGCTTCTCCATTGTTTTCAATATAGTATGCTGCATGTGCCATGCAACCGGTATAAATTTGTTCTACTTTCATCTGTTTATTATTTAAAATTCTACGATGTAAAATTAGCTCACCAAAAGGTTTTTATTGGTTACAAAGGTTACACTTAGCCAGGAAGTGAACTATGATATTTATCAGCATCCAGAGCTTTTGCTTTGTTAGAAACTATAAGATTTGGTTACAATTAAATTACAAAAGTGCTGTTAGAAAATAAAGCCAATGTCAAAATCAAAAAATTTTATGGCAGCTATACTTCTCTTTCTGTAGCGAAAGAAAAGAAGAATTAAAATGCAGTTAACTCACATATCTTTTACCAATAGAAGTCATTGAGAATCATTCAAAAAAAGACATATACTACCTATGATTGTGCTATTTTTATAAAATGAAAATAAAAGTTATTCATTCAACGCATTACAACGTCGTTCGGCTTTGCATGTTAGTGAACATTTGGTGGATTGGTATCAAACTATATAAAAACCCTTTTACTTCATTTAGAGTAGTTCAAAAATTAGTGAAGCAATTCACTGAAATGATGGGCAAAAAGAAATTAATTAGAGCCTTTAAGATAGATGGTCTATATTATTGGGATATGTTTAACCCAGGATGGCCATCTGCTGGATTTAATTCATTTTTCAAATCTCACCTGTTAGAATTACACCCCATAACCGGCAACGAACAAACTCTACGTCGGCTTTTAATCGCTACCACAAAAAGATGCCCTTTAAGCTGCGAGCACTGCAGCGAAGCGGATACTTTATATCAAAAAGATGTATTAACCTACCAAGAGCTTGTTGAAAAAATAGATCCATTTGTAAAAAACCATGTTGGACAATTGGTCTACTCCGGAGGTGAGCCTTTAAGTAGATTTGAAGATTTGCTAAAGTTTTTGAATAATTACAAAACCAGATGCGATCAATGGATTTACACTTCTGCCTTTGGGCTTACCAAAGAGAAAGCAAAGCAGTTAAAACAAGCCGGCTTAAACGGAGCTGCTATTAGTTTAGATAATCATGAACGAGAAGGACACAATACTTTTCGTGGTAGTCAAAAGTCTTACGATTATGTAATAGATGCAATTGGTTACTTACAAGAAGCAGGTGTATTAGTTTCTCTGAATGTGTGCCCAACTAGAGCATACATAGAGTCTGGCGGGGTACAAAAAATGATTGACCTTGCGAAGAGTCTTAATGTTCCCATAGTAAACTTAATAGAACCTAGGGCAGTTGGTAATTATAAAAACAAAGATATTGAGTTGTTACAAGGTCACAAAGAAGTGTTACACGAGCTAAGTGAAACCTACAATTTTGAACAAAAGAATATGGATTACCCAACAGTACTTTATCCTGCTGGGTATAGAAAAGTACTAAATTGTGGAGGTGGAAAATCATACTTATTTTTGGACTATGACGGTACGCTATACCCTTGTCCATTCTGCAAAACAAAGATGCCAAAAGTTGACAAATCATTAGACCTTTGCGTAGCCAATTAAAAGTGAATAATGTAGCATGAATAAGATTGGCAAAACCAATAAAAAACGGGCATTAGAGATACTTAGCGCTGCATTTAAAAATAACGATGGGGTTTTAACCGTTGTAAAAAAAGATCAACACATTGAAAAAAGATCGGTCGAGCTTTGCAATTATTGTTTAACCGTTTCTATTGAAAAAAATGGAGCATTTATAACCTCAGATGAGAAAGGTGTTTCACTCATCTTTAAAAGTTGGGAAAAACAGACTTTTTCAAATTGGCTGAAGGGCTACATCAGACTTGGGCAGTATTGTATTGGGTGGAACCGTGCATTAAAAATAATTCGAAGAAATAAAGAAATTGAGCGCAGAAGGCTCAAAAACAAACACCTTTATTTTTGGATGTTAGCTGTCGAAGACCACACATTTGGACTAGAAACCATAAAGAGTATGCGAGATTTTGTTTTCAATTATTCATTAAATGAACAGCTGCCTATTTATGCCGAAGCCACAAGTAAAAAAACACTGATGCTGTACAAAAGATATGGATTTGAGGTATACGGTGAGTGGAAAGAAAACAATAACGGTCCTACCGTATATTTTATTCGCCGTGAATGGGATTGTGAATAGAAGAGTCTTTCTGCTTTTGCTGAACGCTTTTTTTCAATGCGTTAAATCCTCTATCGTAATTTGGCGAACTAGTCCTAAATAATTTATCCCAAACATTTAAGTAAAGTCCAAAATTGTAATGCACCTCTTTATGGTGCTGGTAATGATGAAAAGAGGTATTAAAAACGTTAAAACCTTCCCACTTATTAACTCTTAGTTCATATCCGCAATGCCCGTAAACGGAAATTAAAAATAACAAGACAGAAAAAGCAATTAAAACTCCTTCGTGCATGGGCAAAAAGAAGGCTAACAAAACAATAATTCCGATTTGAACAATCGCTTCCACCGGATGAAACGAAAAAGCTGACCACGGAGTTACTTCATGAGACTTATGGTGAGGAATATGAACATGCTTAAATATAAAACCATAGTGCAATAACCTGTGCGTGCAATAAAAATACAAATCATGTATTCCAAGGGCTAGAAAGAAAGTAAATGGAAACGCTAAAAATTCTACAACTGTTGAAGGTGTTTTGCGGTGTACAAAAGAATAGTTGTTGTGTATAGCCCAACCCACCAAAAAACCTGCACCAGCAAATAGCAATAAATTAATACAAGTGCTGTAAACTTCTCTTTTAGGAATCTTGAATTCTTGTTTCTCTCTTATTAGGAAAGGCCTTTTTTTGCCTCGAAAAATCACATCTATAAATTGAAAAAACAAAATAAAAAATAAAGCGGTAAGCGGTAAAAAGAGTGTCCAAAAAATCATGAAACTGGTTTTATTTGCACTCCGTTATTCTTTAACAGCCTAAAATGAGACAAATAGGCATTTATAAAACTCGGCTCATAATTATAGGGCAAACCAAATTCTATTGCTGTTTCTTTAATAATAGGCGTTATTTTAGGACTGTGCATGTGGTTGATATTGGGGAATAAATGATGCGCGATGTGATGATTAAAACCTCCAAAAAACAAATTCAAAAACCAATTATTAGTTGCGAAATCAATTACAGAAAGTACTTGATGGTGTGACCAAGAATGCGGCATTACTCCAGCTTCATCTGGTAATAGAAACAAAGAGTTTTCAGCAACGTGAGAAGGGATCAGTGCCAAGGTAATTAATAAACTTGCAAAAAAGTTCATGCACAGAAAAGCAAGAATAAATGTTGGCCAAGTTAATTCAGAGTAAATAGCAGGAATTACAATGATATAAGACACATATATAATCTTAAAAAAAAGCAATCGAATTACTTGCCGAATAGGATGTTTTTTTATTCTTAATGAACCTATTTTTTTTTGATTAAAATCTTGAAAATCTCTAAAAAACAACCAATTAATTGTGTACAATAAATAAAGAAACGGAGCATAAATGAATTGATATCTATGCGCAGGTAAAACCTCTGAATTAGGAAAAATTCTGACTAAAGGGTTTTGTTTTAGGTCCGCATCATTATCTAAAATATTTGGAAACGTATGATGAGAAAATACATGCCTGTTTTTCCACATGTAAGAATTGGCACCCAAAAGGTCGAAAAAATGAAGAAATACAGTATTTAGCCACTTTTTTTTTGAAACATTGCCGTGCGCAGCGTCATGCGCCACATTTATTCCTATAAGAATTGCAAATGGCCCCATTGCCGCCATAGACCAAAAGGCAACCGTTATATTGTTAGAAAATAATAACATGAAATACAGAGCTACATATGTTCCTACAAGAAAGAATGCCTTTATATAAAAAGAAGAACCCGCTTTACGAGAAATATTATTCGTAATAAAGTAGGAATCTACCCTGTGCTTAAGGATCTCGAAAAAGTCATCAGTTTCTTTTGGGAATCGAGCATCTAATGACATTGGCACATTGTTAAATAGGTAAAATAGCTAACCGCTATCATTTATAAAAGTAAAGAAACTATCTATTAACCTGATTTTGACTATTACTTAGAAAACTAAATTTATAGAAACTATATTATACACGGTAGATTTTCATTTCTGTGAAAGATTTTACTTAATGATACCGCTAACACTTCGATAAACTCAGTAACCTACCAATAATCTTCTTCTTAAAATTCTCTTCGAATAATAGTTTATCTAGAGCCCCGCCGTTAGGACTATTCTTTCATAAATTTTAATTGATTCTCACTATCTACAGGCGTTCTGAATCCTTAAAAATGATCGAAATCAAGTTATTACATTAAAATTATGTAAATTTGATTACTTTCAAGAACTCTAAACTTATCTATCTCTATTTACTATGATAAAGAAAGTCAAATTACAACAGATGATCACCGTTTTACTCCTTTTAATTACTGTTACCAGTTGTAAATACTATACCATAAAAACCCATAAACAAGATTCCCGGGCTTTTGACGAAACCATTGACCCTTACTACGATTATAACAACGATTCTTATTTTTTGCATGTTGGCAATCAATTTTGGTTATTAGAAAATGCAACAGTAACTGATGGCCAATTAACCGGCTCAGGCTTAATTGCTGTTGACAAAGACTATAGTTATTTCTATAATAAAGTAATTAGTGGTAATTCGTCAATAAAGAAAGTGAAAAAACGTGACTTGGAATATGTGAATCAAGTCCATGTTTATGCTGATTTGTTTTCAGAGGACGCTAAAGCAGGCATAATAATTAATCTAAAAGATATTACGAAAGTTGACGTAATGAAAGATGCAGAACTATTGAATTCGTTTATCGTTGGCACAGCCGTAGTTGCGGGTACTGTGGTTGGCACTGTGGTGGTTTCAGCTTTAGTTGTTGCAATACTCTGTAATTGCCCACACAATTATACTTTTGATGGTGAGCAGTATCATTACAACAACACCCTTTTTACAGGAGCCACATCGGCTGCACTTGAGCGAAATGATTTCAAAAAACTACCTGATTATTTGCCTGAATCAGAAAGTTATCAGTTAATGATTAAGAATGAAGAAAACGAAATTCAGTATACCAATTTGCTTGAATTAATTGCAGTTCAGCATGATTTGAACACCGTTGTAATTCCAAGTCAACAGGGAGATTTTTTTACTATTTCAAATTTACAGATGCCGCTTAGCACTAAAAACGATCTTGGGCAAGATTTACAACCTCTATTAAGTTATGATGATGAAGTAGCATACGCTTTTGATAATAAATCAAGTGAAGATTTTGCGAATGTTTACGCAGTATTCGATGCACCTAAAAAGATCAAAGACGCAACGCTTATAATAAAAGCTAAAAACACGAGATGGAGCGGATTCGTTTACGACGAGTTTTCTCATTTATTTGGCAATAAATACCAAAAATGGAATTCCAAATTAAACGAACGTTCAACTGAAGAAGTAAATAATTATCGCAAAAAAGCAGGAATTCCCTTAGCTGTTTCTATAAAGGTTGGCGACAAGTGGGTTGATGTTGAATCAATTGATTTAATAGGAGAGGTATTCTATAACACCGTAGCAGTTGCAATAGACCCCACTTTCATTACCGACAAAAAAATTGAAATAAAATTAACCTCTGGATTTAAATTTTGGGAGCTTGATTACATCGCACTAGACAACTCTTCTAAGGAAAATATTGAAATCCAATATTTACAACCTTCTACTGCTACTATGAATGGGACCCTCGATGAAACAGAAAACTTAAAAGCTGACGACAGTAATTACATGGTACATGAAAAAAATGGAGATTCTACCATTGTGATGTTTAAGTCTATTAAAAATTCAAAAAGTAAATCTAGGTCGCTGTTTTTAAGAAGTAAAGGATATTATGTAAGCCAAAGAAATTACCAAGGGAAACCCAATAGAACAGAACTTGTAAAATTCAAACAAGACGGAGAAATGTCTCGATACTCTAAGCGTCTTTATCTTGAAAACGAAGAACTTTACACACTAATTAACAGGTAGATGAGACTAGTTCTAACACTGATTGCGATAGTAGCATATGGCACTATTGTGGCCCAAGATTTTTTACACCTTAAAACTGGAGAGGTCATCGAAGTAAAAATATTTTCAATAGATCTTGAAACTGACTTTATGGGATATGAACTCGATAATAAAAAAGTGCATCGAGCAATCTCTAGCTTGAAGAAATACGAGTTAAATTCAACATTAAGCCCTGAAAAACCCAGCGCAATAGAAACTAAAACCTCTACAACCGATAATACTCCAAAAGATTTTATTTACCTCAAAACCGGAGAGGTCATTGAAGTAAAAATATTTTCGATAAATTTTCAAACTGACTTTATGGGATACGAACTCGATAATAAAAAAATGTATCGAGCAATCTCTAGCTTGAAGAAATACGAGTTAAATTCAACATTAAGCCGTGAAAAAATCAGCTTAATAGAAACTAAAACCTCTACAACCAAAAACACTTCAAAAGAGTTTGACTCAAACGTCGGCAAGTACTCTTATGGCAAATGGTCCATAAGTACTAACTTAACCTCTTTGTTTTCAACTATTGAGAGGAATTCTCGATTCACTATTGAGCCTGAATATGATTTTACTTCTAAATTCTCGGTAAGAGTTCCTATTAGAATAGGTGTTGGTGATTATTACTTTTATGAAGATTATACTACATCCGTTTATTTTGAAGGTTATTCTGTTAATGAACCTCCACAAGTAAGGAGGAACTATAATGACGATTACTATATATACGAGGAAAACGTAATTTTTGAGCTCGCAATTAACCCTAAATTTTACCCATATGGAAAACACCACAGAGGATTATTGTCTCCCTATGTTGGTGCTGCTTTAATAGCCGGAATTTGGAAAGTCCAAAATGAAAGTCAAAACATAACCGTTGCGAGAGGGACTTCATCTGGTTATGAATATTGGAGCATTATTGAGGCATCTGCTTTCAAAAAACAGTCTAACGTTCCGTTTATGTCCTCAGAATTAACGGTTGGATCAGACTTCACTTTCAGCAGAACCATAAATTTAGCGGTTGAAACAGGAGTAACAGTGAATTTAGCGCATGGAGATTTAGGTGAATATTCTGTTTTCGGCAGACAGTCTGGAGGTGAATATAGCGTATACGAAACAAGAGCTAGTGTCTTAGACCGCCCAGTAAGGGGCAGGTTTAGAATTCTTTTAACCTATAGATTCAACGGACAAAATAACTAGTATTTCTACCTATATACCTATTTATCTGTAAAATACACGGCAAGTTGATCAAATCCTATACTCTATATTTAAAATTGCTCATTTTACTTTAGGTGTTACGGAGTTAACTTTTCCCTGGGTTTACAGTTAGGCACAAATGAGGGTTTCTATTGGTTACAAAGGTTACACTTGGTAGTGCAATGAACTATGATAATTGTCAGGCTTTGGTTTGATGATAGAAATTTTATGCAGTGCGTCATATCCATTTGTTGTACACAAGCCTACCCCCCATCACATATTTAGCTAATTGTTAATAACTTGTGCATAAGTGTTAATTACCAACACAACAATTTGTTAATTAATCGACAAAGTACAACAATAAAAAAATCACTAAAAACTAGATAGTTATGATAATTTATACACTATATTTGTTAAATGTTCAACAAACTAAGTGTTAAATGATATCAAAATTCAACCATTATGATTTGGAATTAATTGAGCCTGATTTTGGTTCAACTATTACCGATTTGATAATTGATTTAGACTACTTGAGAAGAAAGGAGTTAGGTGGTTCAACCCATCCAAAAATATTCTTTCAATTAAAAAGGATATTTCACACTCTTGAAAGTATTGGCTCTGCAAGAATTGAAGGAAATAACACAACTATTACTGACTTTATTGAAAATAAATTTGAAAGTGGTGAGTCTGTAGACGAAAAAATACTAGAAATACAGAATATTGAAAACTCAATGTCATTCATTGATGAAAATATAGAAGATATTGACCTAAAAAAAATGTTTATAAGTGAATTACATAAGCACATTGTTAAAGGTTTAACTGCTGCTCCATTTGGAGAGGGAGATAAAACTCCAGGTATATACAGAAATCACGATATAAGTATATCAAACTCGATTCACAAACCACCTGCTTCCTTTCAGATTGATGGATATATGGATGAACTTTTTCAATTCGTTTCTTATAATCACTCCTCAAAATACGACTTACTCAAAACTGCAATCGCTCACCATCGTTTTGTTTGGGTTCACCCTTTCGCAAACGGAAATGGGCGAACAGTTAGATTATTTACATATGCGATGTTAGTCAAACAAGGGTTTAACGTAAACCTAGGCAGAATTGTTAACCCGACAGCTATCTTTTGTAATGATAGAGACCTATATTATAAATATTTAACTAAAGCTGATACAGGTTCTAAAAATGGCTTAATAGAATGGTCTGAATACGTTTTAAGTGGCTTAAAATTAGAAATAGAAAAAATTGACAAACTTTTAGATTACAAATATTTGAGTAAAAATATTTTATCAAAAGCCATTTC
>OJDV01000603.1_pt1 | contig 12416 bp, 7 predicted proteins | sample 1592911 | NCBI WGS metagenome assembly OJDV01 (sample SAMN05416860, study PRJEB24817) | seawater metagenome | isolation source: Sea water | place: Canada:Atlantic | collected 2013-11 | reverse complement strand
TAAAAATTTGAATGGCAGTAAAAACGGCTTCTTTAAATGAACCGTTATCAGCTTCACCTTTTCCTGCAATTTCGAAAGCAGTTCCGTGGTCTGGAGAAGTACGAATTCTATTAAGTCCTGCTGTATAATTTACGCCATTTCCAAAGGCTATTGTTTTAAAAGGAATTAAACCTTGATCGTGATAAGCGGCAATAACGGCATCAAAGTTTTTATAATTACCTGAACCGAAAAAACTATCAGCTGAATATGGTCCGTAAACAAGTTTTTTGTTTTCTCTGATTTTTTCTAAGGTTGGTTTTAATACATTATCATCTTCATTTCCAATAACACCATTATCTCCTGCGTGTGGATTGATCCCTAAAACTGCAATTTTGGGTTTACTAATTCTAAAATCTTTAACTAAAGAATTATAAACGGTTTCAACTTTTTCTTCAATGACCTCAGAAGTAATATGCTCAGGTACATCTCCAACTGGAACATGATCTGTAAGCAAACCAACTTTTAAGTTATCAGTAACCATAAACATGAGGCTTTTACCTCCTAGTTTTTCTGCTAAATAATTGGTGTGGCCAGGAAATTTAAAACTTTCAGATTGGATATTGTGTTTATGTATTGGCGCAGTAACTAGTACATCTATGGATTCACTTTTTAACGCTTGGGTTGCTGCCTCTAGAGATTTAACCGAATACTCTCCTATCTTAGCATTTTCTTCCCCAAAATTAATTATCACATTTTCTTTCCAAACATTAAGCACATTGATTTTGCCTTCAACAACTTGATCTATGTGATTAATTCCGTGAAAATTTATAGCGCTTCCGTAGTGTTTTTTGAAAAAAGACATGGTCTTTATAGAGCCGAAAACAACTGGTGTACAAAACTCCAACATTCTATTGTCTTCAAATGTTTTAATAATGATTTCCGATCCTATTCCGTTAAGGTCTCCAATTGAAATCCCTAATTTTATCTTGCTTTCTTTTTTCATGGATTTACTCTTAGTGCTTTATCACACACTCACGTCGATTTTGGCTAAAATTTATAAGTCCTTTTAATTAAATCCTATCTTTTGTGTGTATTTTTGTCATTGCAAATTTAACCATTTAATTGACATTATGTTTACAGGTATTATTGAAGATTTAGGGATTGTGACCAAATTAAAAAATGAGAAAGAAAACCTTCATCTGACCATGCGTTCTAAAATAACACATGAATTAAAAATAGACCAAAGTGTTTCTCATAATGGTATTTGTTTGACTGTGGTACATATCAAAGATGACGCCTATACAGTTACCGCAATTAAAGAAACATTAGACAAGACAAATCTTGGCGACATAAAAACTGGTGACCACGTAAATATTGAGCGCGCTATGAAATTAGGAGATAGGCTTGATGGTCATATTGTTCAAGGTCATGTTGATCAAGTAGCTGTTTGTAAATCTGTAGAAGAAGTTGAGGGTAGCTGGGTATTTACATTTGAATATGACAAGGCTTTAAATAATATAACTATAGAGAAAGGGTCAATAACAGTTAATGGTGTGAGTTTGACTGTGGTGAATTCTAAAGCAAATACGTTTAGTGTAGCCATAATTCCTTTTACACATGAACATACTAATTTTAATACATTTACTGCAGGAACTGTGGTGAATTTAGAATTTGATGTCGTTGGGAAATATATAAAGAGACTCTACGATATAAACGCAATCTCTTCTTAGCGTTTTAAAAGTTTAAATCGCTTTACCACTCCGTAAATAAGCGCAACAATTAAGAAATAAGGCAAGAAATCATCAATAGGCATGCCTGGAGGTGGTGGTGGCGCTGGTGGTGGTGGCGTCCCATCGGTTTGTGCGTTGCATACAAAACTTATTAATACAAATAAGATTGAGGCTATATATTTCCTGTTTTGTATATTCATTAGTCGGTAAAAGTATAAAAAAAACTGTGTCAACAAAATAAAATGTGAAAACTCGTCCCTAAAAAACAAAAAACATCGATGAAATGTAATTGTTTGTCTTAAAATCGTTAAAATTTTCCTAATGTCAAATATATGCTTTTTTGACATAATTAAAAGTAATTCAACATTATTTTACTTTTAATGCATTGTTATATTGTATTTTACTATCAATATATATGCGATATTATTCATATTTAAGCTTTCTGTTTTATGACTTAAAAAAACCACATGTATTCAGTATAAATAAATTCTTCCTATCTGTGCATTTGATCTAAGACTTCAATAACCTCAGATTTTTTTCTAACCGAAACGGGGACGCTCTTTCCATTTTTAAGCATTAAATAGCCTCCATCAGTTTTAATAAAAGCGCTTATGCATTGCAAATTCACTAAATGACTTTGATGCACTCTCAAAAAACCATAAGCCTTTAGCATGTCTGCAAAATACTTTAATGTTTTGGTTACGAATATTTTTCTTCCATCTTGAAGATGAAACATTGTGTTATTACTATCTGATTCACAACGAATAATATCATCTAAGTTGACTATTATGATTTTATCCAAAGTGTGCAAAGAGATTTTGTCTGGTTTCTTTTCAGGTGAACTTAAAGTCTGCTTTAAGATGTCAAGCCGCTCCTTATTGGGTTGGATTTGCTGCTTAGCCCTTTCTATTGCTTGTGATAATTCTTCTTGAGCATAAGGTTTTAAAACGTAATCTATTGCTGCAAATTTGAATGCTTTGATTGCAAATTCATCACTTGCAGTAACAAAAATGATTTTCGATTTTAATTCTGGAAAAATCTCAAGGACGTCAAACCCTGTGCCATCGCCTAACATGATATCTAAAAAAAGAATATCTGGTTCATTATTGCGAAGCACCTTTGCAGCTTCAACTACACTTTTAGCGGTGTTTATGATTTTTATCTCGGGATGATTATTTGCAATATCACTTTTTAAAAGCTGCATTGCATCCACTAAATCTTCTACTATTATTGCTGTCAACATATTTAATAATCAGTTTCTAACGGAATTTTAAACACTATGGTTGTGCCCTCAATTGTTCCGTCTTCTTGTTTTATTTCTTTTATTTCCATGGCGCCTTTACCCGAAATTGATTCTAATCGTTCTCTTGTTACGTTAAGAGCCATTGATTGATGATCTGATTTTGGCTTTTGTTGTTGGGAATTATAAATTCCAATACCATTGTCTTCAATGGTAACTTTCAATTGTTCTTTTGTTGTGTCAAATTGAACCTTAAGCTGGCCTTTTCTTGGCCCTTTCAAAATTCCATGTCGAATTGCATTTTCAACAAAAGGCTGAATTAACATTGGAGGTATTAAAATTTCCTCTACATCAAAGTCGGTATTCAATACGATATCATAATCAAAAGATTCTTCAGTCATTAAACGCTCAACTTCAATATAATGTTTTAATGTTTTGATTTCTTGATCTAAACTAATCTTGTCTTTTCTAGAATTCACTAAAGTCTCTCTTAAAAGTATTGCGAAACTGTTAACCGTATCATTCATTTTTTCAGGCTTAGTTTGCGCCATTGCTTTAATTCCATTAAGTACATTAAAAATAAAGTGTGGGTTCATTTGCAAACGCAATGCTTTTTGTTCAAGTGTCAATAAATGATTCTCTAGCTGTAAACGCTCTTGTTCTTTTATATTCTTATCCTTCAAACGTTTTATATACAGAACTATAAAAAGAATTAGCATCAAAGCGGCTATTCCAATAAGCATCCATTGAAACCATGCTTTTTTATGAAGAGGCCTTTCAATATGAAATGAAAATCGTATTAGATCACTTTCAATCCATCTGTAATTTCTAGATTGTACAACAAAATCATGAGACCCATAATTAAGTTCGAAAAAATCCTGAGTATTACTTGCAGACCAAGGACTCCAATCGCCATCATTTAATTTATAGTGATATTCTATTCCGTTTGGATGATCAACATCTATCGTTTTGAAAGAAAAACTGACTTGGTTTTGATTTGGGTTTAGACTCAATATCTTATTTGAATTACTCCAAACAGATAGATTAATCGTATCTATACTTTTATAAGCAACTTTGACATCTTCTAAAAAGAGGTTAGGTTTTTTAGGGTTGAGGTTTATATCTATCGATTGATATTCGGTTAAACCATTAATAGAGCCAAACCATAAATGACCTTTATTATCTTTGTCAACCGCATTTAAGCAAGTTTCGATACCCAGAAATCCATCGTTTCTACCAAAGAAAAAAACATCGTTGATTTCAATATCTTTAGTTAATTCAATCTTATCTACACCTCGTTCTGAGCCGACCCAAAGATAGTCTTGATCATCAAAAATGAGCTGATAGATATTTTCTGAAGATAACGTTTTGGCTCCTTTCAATTTTTTAAACACGCTGTAATTAGAATCGTCAGACCACCAAACTCCATTACCAGCAGTACCTAAAAATATAGTGCTGTTTTGAACTAAAATGGAATTAATTGATATGTTCTGATCTAAAACTAATCCTAAATGTGTAACCCGATTTCCTTTTAAGTAACCCAAATGGCCATTTTGAGTTGCATACCACAATCGATCCTGATTATCTTTAATCATGTCTTTTATATACAGATCCTCAACGCCTTCAAGACCTGAATAAATTTTAAAAATAGTTAAGTCATCTAACTTAGGGTTATAACTAAATTTGACAATTCCGCTAGAATACGTTGCTGCCCAAACAGTGTCATTTTCGGTGTGTATTGTTCTTATCCAATCAAAAGGAAAACCGTTTTCTCTATTTAACACTTTAGTCTTGATGCGCTCAATAGGGATTCTCTTTTTTGATTTTTTTATGGTGTCCAAGACAATTGAATCTATTTGTACTTTTCCTTTAAAAAGGATACCTCTACCATCAGATCCTGCCCATATATTCCCTTTTTTATCACTTGTAATGGTCTTTATTTTTACTTCTGAAAAAGTTTCAGGCAATTCTATATTATGAATTCCCATTTGATCAATTCTCATTAATCCAGCTTCAGCGTTTGAAATCCAAATTCCATTATCACTATGATGAACAGCATAAATACGATTCCCATTTAAACCTATATCTGTATTAAAGTGCTTAAAACTATTTTGAAAATATTTATACAATCCACCTCCAGAGGTTCCAATCCAGATGTTTCCTTGTTGATCTGACAACACATCTCTTACGTGCGACGTGGAAAGTCCGTTAGTGTTTTTGATAGTGAAAAGCTCCGTATACGTTTCCGTATCAATAACAGAAATGCCTTCGCTATCAGTAGCAACCCAAAGCTGGTTACTATTTTGAATAGAAATGTTATTAATTCGTAATGGCTCTCTAATTAAATAAGCATCTTCAAAGTTTTGAGCTTCAATCACTAATATTCCGCTATTAAATGTAGATGCAAAAATCTTTGAATCTAATATTGTAAGTCCTATATAATTAATAAAATCAAGTTGTTCTATGGTTCCTTCTTCAGAATCAAGAGAGCTTAATTTCCAAAGTCCATTATTGGTGGCTAACCAGTAGTGATTCCCATCAAAAACCAAATCGTTGATCTGACTATTATTTATGCCTGAATGAAAGTCTACTTTTTCTACGGAAACATCTTTGGAAAGTTTATAAACTCCTTTATTAGTCATCAAATAAACAGTATTCCCAAACTTTAGAATTTCATTTACTTGAGGACTATCAATGTTGCGAAAAACATCTTTAGTCTTAATTGAAAGCCCTTTTTTGGTTCCTAAGTAAAGTGTGTCATTCGACGATTTAATCGCTTGAATATAATTAGATCCTAATCCATGAGTTTTATTAAACACTTTGAAATCGCTTCCATCAAAACGTGCTAAACCTCCTCCCTGAGTACCTAGCCATAAATACCCTTTGGCATCTAATGTCATAGCATATACCTGAGACTGAGGCAATCCGTCTTCTAAAGTATAGGCTCTAAGTTGTTTGTTTTGTGATTGTAAATTAGCAACAACAAACAGACAAAAAACAAAGAGGTAATATGATAAAATATGTTTCAATATGGTATAGATATCTATTTGCAACTTACAATTTTGAACGCAGTTTTAAGCGTTGTAGTATATACATTTTTGATGTCGTATAAAAAAGCGCTACGCCCTTTAAAGAAACGCAGCGCTAAAAACATCAACTACAACATTAATTAATTCTCTTCATCATTACAAAAAACATAAGATAGACCTGTAAATGTTGGCTTGGTGCTGACGCTAGCCATTAAGGTATTTGTTTTTTGAAGTTTATTATTTTTAAATACTATGTAAGATGCAGAATCAGCAGCTAAAGTCTTTTGGGTCCCACTAAGTGTAATAACATCTACCTCTGACTTGGCATCTTTTTGATTCAATAACGAGATATTACTTTGATTTAATCGCTCTGACTGAAAAACAATTTTATCAATTTGAATTCCGTTTTTTAAGGCTCTTACTTGAAATAGTTTGTTCCCTTTAAAGTCATACCCTGCTTCACCAAAAACAAATTTTATTTCTGGATTAGAATTGCTGACCATGGTTTTCTGGGAAATCATTCCTCCCCAAACCCATCCTACTTGTGGTCCCATTTTCACTTTGTACCACCTGCTTTTAATTCCGTTGATAGTATGTGGTGTAGAACTCTTTGCTAATAATCTCACATTAGTTCCAATATTAATTGTTGTCAATTGTTCGCATTGAACTGATGGGCAATCACGAAGTGCAACATCATCTGCTAACAAATATTTTGAAGCTTTCGTAGCTGATGTTGTGTAGACATCAAATTCTACTTCTTTTGTTTGTGAAAAAACATCTGAAGCAATAAATAATACGGCTACAATTAAAAGACTTTGAATTATTCTTTTTGAAATAGACATCGTTTCGTTTTTCTGGGTTTTCTTTAAGGTTTTCATATTAATTTGATTTTATGGGTTTATACTTATTTGATTCAAATATATGCTCGTGTTGAAGCTAAATTTGAGTGCTTTTAGAATTCGTAGGATGTAAACTAGAATTCGTAGATATTTCATTTTATTGCATTTGAAAAGTCTTAAATGATTTATATAAAATATTCATCATATCTTTAGGTACCACTAACAAACGCTAACCACATGAATTCTTTTAAAATCATTCTATTTTGCCTCCTAGTCCTTCCAATAACCAGTTTTGGCCAAAAACAAAAAAAGCGAAGTAATCACTCCACAATTGTAGTTGAGGACAGCCTTTTTAACGGATTGAAATGGCGAAATATTGGACCATTTAGAGGCGGAAGAAGTGTTACTTCAACTGGAGTTATTGGTCAACCTCATACTTATTATATGGGTTCTACTGGTGGAGGTGTTTGGAAAACTACTGATGCAGGAATCACTTGGAAAAATATTTCAGACGGTTCATTTAAAACAGGGTCTGTTGGAGCAATTGCGGTTTCAGAAAGCGACATTAACATTATTGTTGTGGGCATGGGAGAACATGCGGCAAGAGGAGTAATGACTTCAATGGGAGATGGTGTTTATAAATCAATGGATGCTGGTAAAACATGGACACATTTGGGTCTAGAAAAATCACGTCATATATCAGATGTTATTATTCATCCAACCAATCCAGATATCATATACATAACTGCTCAAGGTGCGCAATATGCACCTTCAAAAGAAAGAGGAATCTATAAAACTTCTGATGGTGGAAAAACTTGGAAAAATGTATTATTCATAGACCAAATTACAGGAGCATCTTCATTATCTATGGATATGAATAATCCTCGCATTTTATATGCTTCTATGTGGCAACATCAACGATATCCTTGGTATATGGAATCTGGTGGTGAAAAATCAGGTTTGTACAAATCAATAGATGAAGGTGAAACATGGGAACAATTAAAAGATGGGCTTCCAGAAGGCTTTGGTAAGTCTGGAGTTTCCGTTTCTCGAGCAAATTCAGAACGTGTTTTTGCAATAATTGAAGCCGAAGACAAAAAAGGAGGTGTTTACCGTTCTGATAATGCTGGGAAAACCTGGAAACAAGTTAATAGTAATCGTATTAATATTGCACGTTCTTGGTATTATATGGAGGTTTTTGCTGATCCTCAAAATGAAAACATTGTTTATGTATTGAATGCACCTGTGATGAAATCAATAGATGGCGGAAAAAGCTTTAATAACATTTCTGTACCTCATGGAGATAATCACCATTTGTGGATTAATCCATATGATAATAACAACCTCATCAATTCTAATGATGGAGGCGCAAATGTAACTTTTAATGGAGGAAAAAGTTGGAGTACTCAAAAAAATCAACCTACTGCTCAATTTTATCGTGTGATAACAGATAACCTTGTTCCATATAATGTATATGGTGGTCAGCAAGACAATTCGGCCATTGCTATTGCCAGCAGAACTAGTGACGCTGGAATTGATTGGAAAGATTGGTATTCTGTTGCTGGAGGTGAAAGTGCTTTTATTGCATTCGACCCAGACAATCCAGAAACTGTTTATGGTGGAACATATCAAGGAAATATAGGTAAATGGACTAAAAGCTCTAGAGAACAAAAATCAATCAAAGAGTATCCAGAATTAGGCTTGAGTATTGCACCCAAAGACTCTAAATACAGATACAACTGGAATGCGCCAATCATTTCTTCTCCTCATGGCAGAAATACAATTTACCATGCAGGAAATGTGGTTTTTAAAACGACTGATGGAGGAATTAATTGGACAACCGTAAGTCCTGATTTGACAAAAAACGAAAAGGACAAACATGGTCCAGGAGGTGGACCTTTTACTAATGAGGCAGCTGGTGGCGAAAACTATAATACATTAACTTCTTTGGTAGAATCACAACACGAAAAAGGAGTGATTTATGCTGGTAGTGACGACGGTTTGATTCATATCACAAAAAACGGAGGGCAAACATGGCAAAACATAACACCTAAGGGTTTGGTTGATGGTATTGTTAATAGTATTGATATTTCAGAGCACAATCCTGCAACAGCATACGTTGTGGTTATGCGATATAAGTCTATGGACTTAAATTCTCATGTTTTTAAAACTACTAATTATGGGCAAACATGGACGAAAATTGTAAACGGACTCGTTGATCCAAATGGATTCGCTCGCGTTGTAAGAGCTGATAAAAAAAGAAAAGGTTTGCTGTATGCAGGAACGGAAACTGGTTTGTTCCTCTCTTTAGATGATGGTATCAACTGGCAACCTTTTAAACTTAATCTTCCAGTGGTTGCTATAAATGATTTGATTATTCAAGATAACGATTTGGTAGCCGCAACGTCTGGTCGAGGATTTTGGATTCTTGATGACTTAAATGCGCTCCAAAATTTGAGTTTAGATGAAAAAGAAATAACCGTTTTTCAGCCTAAACCAACCTATCGTATTTTTGGTGGTACATCTAAAGCGATTGGTCAAGGCTTAAACCCAAAAACTGGAGTTACATTTGATTACTATCTGCATAAAGATGCCGATACATTAGGTTTAAAACTTGAGGTGCTTCAAAATTCTAAGGTGATTAGAACTTATACTAACGAAAAGCCTAAAGGTTTTAAATCTTGGCCAGGAGGACCATCTGCACCACAAATATTACCTTCAAAAAAAGGATACAATCGATTTACTTGGGACTTTAATCGTGAAGCACTTCCGTCAATAGACAAGGTCTTTGTTTTTGGAGGACATAGTGGTTCAAGTGTAGCTCCAGGAAATTATGTGTTGAGATTAACTCTTGAGGGTTTATTTTCTGAAACTGAAGTCACTATTTTGCCTAATCCTTCCGTAAAATCATCACCTCAAGAATTTAGTGAGCAGCAAGAGTTATTGATTTCCATTGAAAATACGGTTCGAGAGATTCATGAGTCTGTTAATCAAATGCGATCAGCTAAAAAGCAGTTAAATAGTTATGCATCACTCTTAGAAAATAACGAAAACGTAAAACCTCTTTTAGATAAAGGAGAAGAATTAATTGAACGCATTAATATTTGGGAAGAAAACCTAATTCAATCCAAACAAAAAACATTCCAGGACGTCATTAATTTTAATAATATGCTTAACGCTCAACTCATGCAATTATTAGGATATATAGATCAAGCTGAGCCGCAAGTAACAGAAGGTGCAAAAGAACGATTTAATGATTTAATGAAAGACTGGCAAGTATATAAAACGGAACGTGACGCAATCACAACAACTGAAATGAATGCTTATAACGAATTGTATAAGTCGCTAAATATTCCAGCACTGATTATTGAGGATTAAAACTGAAACACACTAAAAGATTGGTTGAATAAATAATTTAAAATGTAATATTCTTTTACCAAGTTGACAAGACTGCTCTAACCCATACATCAGTGGCTATACAAATATAGATGTGTGTTGCTGTAATTCTAATTTCTCCTTCACTACCAGTATCAGTAGCACTAGCAGGAGGAGTATTTAAAGCCGAAACTTTATATTGAGTTGACTCTGTTGTGCCCTCTACTTCTAAAGCGTTGGTTGTAGCTAATTTACCAATGCCAACTAAATTAGTAGTAAAATTTCCATGTATTAATGGTATAGCAGAATTAGAGTTTTGAATTACTAAAGTATTTGAACTTGTATTAAAACTAGTATCTAGTCCAGCGTTATAACCAATAAACACGTTATTACTTCCTGTAATATCTCGTGCTGCATTAACTCCAATTATTGTATTGTTATCGCCGTCTAAGCTCCAGCCGGCTTCATGGCCAAGCAATACATTAGAACCACCATCAAGTGAGAAACCTGCTTGAGAGCCTATAACGGTATTATAAGTTCCCGCAGCAGTATTGGACATGGTTGCATTTCCTATTGCTGTATTATCCCTACCACCAATATTAGAATTTAAAGCTCTGAATCCAAATGCTGAATTTCTGAAGCCTGTGGTATTTAATTGCAAAGCGAAATACCCAAAAGCTGAATTATTATTAGCTGTGCTATTTGTTAAAGTACTATTACCAAAAGCTGTATTATAAGAACCTGTACTATTTGTAGATAGAGAAGTAAAACCCATCGCTGTATTTCCTAAACCACCTGTATTTCCTGTAAGTGATTGATAACCAAAAGCAGTACTTTCACTGGCTATATTACTTTGCAGTGCTTGAGTACCAACTGCTGTGTTATTTATCCCTGCAGTATTGGAGGATAGTGCATTTATTCCAATAGCAATATTTTCACTACCACTATCGTTTGCTGTCAGTGCTAAAGCTCCTATGGCTATATTTTGATCACCATCGTCATTAGCTGTTAATGCCACAGTACCTATTGCTATATTTGAATTTCCTGAAGAATTGTCTTGAAGAGCTCTGTATCCAAAAGCTGAATTTCCATCTCCTGAGGAATTTAGTTGCAAAGCTTGATAACCAAAAGCAGAATTATTATCACCAACGCTGTTTGTTAAAGCTCCATTTCCAAAAGCAGAATTATAATTACCTATAAGATTCTCAACTAAAGTAACATAACCCACGGCAGTATTACCAGTTCCAGTTGTATTCTTAAAAAGCGCATGCCAGCCAATAGCAGTAGAATTATTACCCAAATGATCTTGCAACGCTTGACTACCAATCGCTATATTACGACTTCCTGTACTACTTAATGAAGCGTCACTGCCTATGGCAACATTATCACTACCAATACTATTATTACTTAATGATCCATTTCCTATTGCTGTATTTGAAGCTCCAGAAGTAGTTAAACTCATAGAGTTATACCCAATACCAATATTTCTACGATTAGCACTATCCTCATTTAAACCAGCATCTATGCCAATAAAAACAGAAGAACCATTATCAGTACCATCAACATCTGATTTGCCATCAGCAAGGTCATTTAACCTTTCAACACTCGAAAATCCAATCCAGCTTGTCGTTGCTGGATCCCAGTGATAAAATCCTTTTGGGTTTAATCCAACTGTTGTGGTAAGGTAAATAAGCATGCCTTGTTGTGCTGCAGTAGGATTTGCTGCAGGAAATGCATCAACTCTTGGAATTAATATTCCATCCTCGTTTGATGGTGTGGCTTGGTTTGAGGCTGTGATATCTAATGCTGCTTGTGGACTTGTATTACCTACGCCTACTTGAGCGTAAGAAAAAGAAATCATCATTAAAAACATATAAAAAACAAAATTTATTTTGATTATATTTCTTAGTATATATATTTTAATTTTCATGTCAATTGGGTATTTAATCTGCATAAAGTTAGTGATTTACAGATTACTCTTATTTTTGTACCATTCATTCCAGCTAATTGGTCTTACGAGTTATGACACTCTAATCTCATTTTTCGAATATCTAAAAGACACAAAATAAGAAAACGAAGATTAATTAACAACCCAACCTCTCTTCAAATAAAACCAGTTGTTCTAAACCTCATAAGGTTGAAAATAAAAAAGCCTCACATCTCTGTAAAGCTTTCATCTTATTAAGTGGTCCCACTTGGGCTCGAACCAAGGACCCTCTGATTA
>OJDV01000602.1_pt1 | contig 12440 bp, 12 predicted proteins | sample 1592911 | NCBI WGS metagenome assembly OJDV01 (sample SAMN05416860, study PRJEB24817) | seawater metagenome | isolation source: Sea water | place: Canada:Atlantic | collected 2013-11 | reverse complement strand
CTACACAGAGTAGATCGTCGGCAGCGTCAGATGTGTATAAGAGACAGGATGTCAGATAATATTCATATTCTGGTTGTAGATGACAACCAAATCAATCGCCAATATTTTTTTATGGCACTTAACAAATTCGGTTATCAAGTAACCTTAGCTGAGAATGGATTTGAGGCTATTGACTATGCAAATGATACCACTTTTGATATCATTTTTATGGACATCAGAATGCCTGAGATGGATGGAAATCAAGCAGCATCGAAAATCCGTAAAATTAATAAACACAAAAACACTCCCATTCTTGCGATTTCTGCTGAAAGCAATACAAATAAGAACAGTGATTTATTTAATGGTTTTATTCTAAAACCAGTTAGCCCTAAACAATTAAAGCACAATATCGAAAAATTCTGTAAAAAAGAAAAACCTATTTTAAAAGTTTATGATCAAGAAAAGGCACTCAAATACACTTACAATGATAAAGAAATTTTGGATAAATTAATTGGTATGTTTTTAAAAGACATTCCATTACAAATCACTTTATTAAAACAATCAATCAATCAAAAGGATTACAATGAGTGCCATCAAATTATTCATAAATTAAGAGGTTCAAGCACAACTTTTGGTGCAATGGAACTTGATGATGAATTGAAAAATTTGTCAAAAATGTTGATTAATGATGAATCACAGATAAAACAATCTGTTATCAAGCTTGAATCAGCTGTTACTCAATTTATTAACACAGTTAAATAAGTTTTATTTTAATAACCTTAGAGCAAACAGATAAGCGCCATTAATTTGAGTTAATTGTATTTAAACATGTAGATACCAATAAATATAATGATAGATACCAATATAAGTGGAATCGTATATTTTGATTCATCACTTTTAACCGGTTGCTCTTGGGCAGCAGAATCTAATAATTCGCGTTCACCTTGAGACATGTCGGTAAAAGTAGTTTGATCGATTAACTCTGGATCAGTTTCCACTTCATCATCATATTTATTTTTTGAAAAAACATTGACAGAATAATTGCCAGTTTCATTGTCATATTCTCTAAAGACAATGGGATGGTTGACCTCATCTTCATTTTGTGATGTTTGATCTGTGTCTAATTGTATTGAAACCAGAGAAATATTGTCTTTGCCATCTTTTTCTACTGCTTTATTGACTAAATTTTCAGTGATTTCAGTAACACTGTTATATTTTTTCATACATTGGATAATGTCAGTTTCTTTGGCAATTGTATACAGGCCATCAGAACATATTAATAATGTTTGATTCTCTTCTAGGCTGCCAAAATTACTGTGAATTCGGATTTCTTTTCTTTCTATTCCTAAAGCTTGTGAAATGATGTTCCTATCTGGATGTGTTTCTAATTCATCAACAGTTATGTGACCATTTTCTAATAACAGTTCCACATAGGAATCATCACGTGTTATCAATTGTAATTTTTTATCCCAAAGATAGACACGACTGTCACCTACCCAAGCTATTTCATACGCATTGTGATTAAAAAGTACGGCAACAATAGTGGTAGCCATTCCTTGTTTTTGATTGTCTGCTTTTATGTCATTAACAATTCTACGGTGCGCTGTATAAATAGAATCTTTTAAACTGTCACCAGCTAAAATACCATCATACACAACATCACAAGCCAGTTTAGATGCTATTTCACCTTTATTTAAGCCGCCGACTCCATCAGCAACAATATACAAGCCCATTTCTTCATCAACAAGAAAGTTGTCTTCATTGTTCTTCCTTTGACCAATATGAGATTTTGCAAAGCTTTTTAACATCAGTCCCCCGACCTTGTTATATAATATGGATAATACGTAATTAAATTAAGATAATGTAACAACTCACTATTGTATAACACTTTTTATGATATTTTGATTTTTTGTGACTCAGTATACAATTTTAAGTTTTGGCACATTCTCATCACTAACTAACATCCCATATGGGTTTACCTATAAATGTTGAGATTTCTTCAGCATCAATCAGTATTTGAGAGTGCTTTCCATGGTCTACAATATTTATTCTTGTGCCATTTTTTAGCACCATGTTAATTTCATAACTTGTAAAACTACTTTTACTGCTCCTTACCCTTTCAGATAATATTTGAATCGCGTAGATATCATTAAAATAAATTAAATTGTCATCAGTGGCATTATGTTGCCCGGCAAATTTTGGCTGCTTATTTCCCTTCCAAATAATACCCATGGTTCCATCGAAAAAAACTGATTTAGCCATAAATTTATACAGTAGAATGGCTGCACCAGTGAAAATACAGCCAAATATAATAAGGAAAAAACCTGCACTTGTCCTATCAATTAGCATCAACATTCCAATTATACCTACGATAGATCCAATCACTCCAAACAATCCAATAAATAATTTACCTCCTGTTGAAAGCTGGTATTTCATTTGGCTTGAAGACAGTTTATTTAATCTGCTTGTTTTAAAACTTGACCCACCAGGCTTTAATGGCCACCAATCTGTTTTATCAGCAATTGGGTCATTAAACTGACTGGTTTCAATTGTGTAATGTTGTCTTTGTGCTTCTGCAAGTTTCTCAAGTTTGGCTTTTAATTTTTCAAACATAATACTTTATTGATCTAATTTTCAGAATGGTATATAAAAGGTTTTTTTCCATCATCTGACAATTTACTTAACCATTTTTGGTGCTGTTCCAGTTCATGAGTATTGGCTTTAATTATTTTCAAAGGTGGAAGGTTATCTAAATCTAATGATAATCCAGTAGCAGAATCACTGTTATTGTTAGCATCTAAGTCTAACTTAGTCTGACCACCTGTCATCATCAAATAGACTTCTGCCAATATTTGAGAATCAAGTAATGCGCCATGTAATGTACGGTGCTCATTTACAACGCCATATCTTTTACACAATGCATCTAATGAATTACGCGCACCTGGATGTTTATTTCTTGCATAATCCAAAGAATCAGTAATCGTGCAGATATCTTGTATTTTTACATCGTGACCACACAGTCTAAATTCGTTATTAATAAACCCAACATCAAAAGGAGCATTATGAATAATAAGCTCTGCACCTTTGACATATCTAATGAAATCATCCACGATACGAGAAAACACAGGTTTATCACTCAAGAATTTTGTTGTTATGCCATGAACTTCTAATGCGCCTGGCTCACTTTCACGTTCCGGATTTATATACTGCTGATAAGTAGAACCCGTTAACTCACGGTCTACAACTTCAACAGCACCAATTTCCAACACTCTGTTACCTTGTTGTATTGAGATTCCAGTTGTTTCAGTATCCAACATGATCTGCCTGCCAGTTTTTATCATATGTCACTGCCTTTTATTTTTTCTGCTTCATAACGGGCCAAATCGTCCACTATTTCGTTTTCTGCATGCCCACTGTGGCCTTTTACCCAATGCCAGTTGATATCATGATCACTGGCAAGTTCGTCTAACTCTACCCAAAACTCTTTATTCAATACAGGCTTTTTATCAGATTTTTTCCATCCCCGCTTTTTCCAACCAACTAACCATTTTGTATAACCATCCAATACATACTTAGAATCTGTGTATAATTCAATATCACAGGGTTTTGTTAGCGCTTTTAAACCACCAATTACTGCCATTAACTCCATCTGGTTATTTGTAGTTTTGTTTTGACCACCAGTGAAAGTTTTTTCGGTACCATTAAAGCGCAATAAAGCAGCCCAACCACCAGGTCCTGGATTATTAAGGCATGAGCCATCGGTGAACATTTGAATCTTTGTTTTTGACATGTTTATTTAATATTAGTATTGTTGATAAAGGAATTTATCATAATTTTGGGAAAGTAGTATATATTGGTATCAAATTAATTAACCTAATTTGAATCTATAAATTTATACAGGTGTTCTTTTAATTGCTTTAATTGTTTATAGGAGCAGCAATAAATACCCAAATCTTTGGCTCGTTGTTCTGTGTATCGACTGAGTTTTTGGTAGCTGACTAACATGGCTTTCCCTGAATTGCCTCCCATAGATTCTTTTAAAGTATCTAATCTATATATCGCATCAGCACCAGGAGTATTTGCATGGTTTTTATTGGTAAATTTTCGGGTTTTACATTCAATTAAATGCAGTTTATTATTGGCCATGGCAACGACATCAATTTCATTTTTAACCGTGCCTTGTGCCCTAACAATTTCCATCCCTTTGGACAAATCACTGATGCATGATCTAGAATTTCTCATCTGGTACAGACAACTATAAACGTGATTTTCTAGCCAACCACCATTGGCATAAAATCGGCTCTCTTCGTCTTTAAATACCACATTGTGGTGTTTTATATTTAGTATTCCTACATCTGCAAAACGCGACAAAATTTGTTGAAGGTGTTTTTTTCGCGAATGGTGTTTATCCATGTGATATTGTAGAGTCACATCTGCACGCATTGCAATGTGATTCATTGCCGCTAATGAGCTACCAAAAATATCAATGTTATCAACCAACCATGCTGTTAACTCTTGCCTTGCTTGGGTTTCAGCTGTGGTTTTTCCCTTGTTCAATACTTGTGATGAAAAAAGCTTCAAGTATTCAGCTGTTTTCAATTGAGAATCTAGTATTAGTGAATCTGATTGTGATGGATGCAACCAATGCAATGTATTGGTGAATTTATCAACCACAAAGGCATTCATTGATTGCGAAGTAAAGTGTTCTAGGGTAACCAAAACCATCATTCGGTAGCCAGAGGATGCGTTAAATACTAAAGTGTTGTCCTTATTCTCATTGAATATATGTTTCAATATATTGCGTATCTGTTGTGGGTCAAAAGATACCATTTCACTTTGGCATTTGATTCCACGGCCATGTAATACTGATTTAATCCCCTCTATGTCATGATTTTTGCGGTGTAACAAGATGACAGTATCAGGTTTGAGATGCAATGCAGCACTGGCTATTCCAGCATTTTTTTTATCATAAATTGCCAGGTGGACATTTTTCATGAAAAATCGTCAGAAAGTTGCTTAGACCTGTCATTTGCAGCATTTATTGCTTGTTTAATTGTTCGCTCTAAATCATTGTTATTAAATGATTTTAACGCAGCTTCAGTGGTGCCTTTTGGCGAAGTAACTTTCTCACGCAACACTTTTATATCATCAGGGCTGCGTTGTGCCAGAATGGCTGATCCTAAGGCTGTTTGTTCTGTTAATTTTGCAGCAACTTCTGGTGACAAGCCTAATTCAATCGCTGTTTTTTGCATGTATTCCATAAACAAGAAGAAATACGCTGGACCACTTCCTGACAAAGCTGTGACTACATCGATTTTAAATTCTTTATCGACCCAATGAGAAATACCCACCGAATCCATAATACTCTCAGTTAAACGTCTTTGTGTTTTGTTAACATTTTGATTGGCATACAAACCAGTAGCTCCTTCACCAATTAAAGCTGGTGTGTTGGGCATGGTTCTGACTATCGCTGTATCATCTGATAACCAACTTTCCAAGTGCTTAACTTTAATTCCTGCAGCAATTGATATAACCAGAGCTCCAGTTTCAGCTATGCTATTGGCCACATCCAAGGTAACTTTTTTCATGATTTGTGGTTTAACAGCAAACACAACTACATCTGGAATCCCAAAATGTGCATTGTTATCATCAAATGTTTGCACCCCAAATCTTTCTGTTACAGCTTGTCTCTGGTGCCCACCAGGGTCACTGGCTCTAATTTGAGATGGCATAAAACCACGATTAATTAACCCACCAATTAAACTGGTTGCCATATTACCAGCACCAACAAATCGAACTTTTAAATCAGTGAGTTTTTTCATATTAATTTAATCAAATTTCATAAGGTTATTTTAAACTATTACACATAGGAATTCATAGTGTTGCAAATTAACTTCTTAGATTGCTTTATAAAGGTACAGTATCAAGGCTAAAAATGTGATTTTACAAGTGTAATTGACCATTTTAAAACGAAGATACTGTAACTTTATAAAGTGATATAAAAGTTAATCTTTATCAGATAAGTGCATTAATGGTAATGGTTGTGGTGAATCACTGTCTATAAAGTAAATCTTAGAAGCTGGATCTTTTGAGATTTCTTTTAAAGCTTCTAAAGATTGTAATTTAATATAACTTGGATTATTTCCTACTGCTTCATTAATCTTTCTAATTTCATAAGCTTGTGCATCTGCCAGAATTATTTTTTGTTTTGCAAATTCTTCTGCAGCTTTTCTTTCAGCTTCAGCTTGTGCAATTTTTTGTTGTTGTTCTGTTCTAAAACGCTCTAATTCAGCTTTTTGTTTCTCAACTTCTTGTTCACGTTCTTTTTTAGACTCAATTGCTTTAGTAATAAAATTTGGTAAAGTAATATCACGAATCAACACTGCAGAAACAATAACACCTTTAGGTTCTAAATATTCTTGTAGTCCTGACAATAAAGCTGTTTGTAACTTATCTTGAGTTTCTTCTAAAAAGAAATCTTCCGCACGTTTGATTGTTTTACCTTGTTCACGTAGCAAAGAACGTAACTTTGGCACCAGTTGCACTTCTAATAATTGTTCCATGCCACCTGTTGTTTGTAACATTTTTGAAACGTTTGCACCATTTAAACGGAACTGTACACTCACATCAATTGAAGTTTGTAATTGGTCTTGTGAAGGCACTTGTGCTTGTTCTTTGTGTGATTTTTCACGCACATCAAAATCGTTCCAATCATATAATGGATTAACAGGAAAATGTAATCCTTCAGGATAACTTTTCTCAACAATTTTACCAAATATCGTCGCCACTGATACATGGCCGACGGGAACAGTTTTGTAGGCTTTTGATGCTAAAAATAATAACAACAAAATAACAACAGCAATGACTGCTGTTTTAACTGGGAATTGTTGTTCTGGTTGAATTTGTCTTACGTTACTCATTATTTTTCTCTTTGAATTTAGATTGCTTTATTTTAACAGGTAAGCATTGAACTTACCTGTATCATTGGTAATAGTTGTTGATAAATTTGTTTTGTTTTTAACTTCATTTAAAGCTTTTGGCAATTCAATATCAACAGATAAAACCTCTTCAACTGTTTCTATAAATTTGCTTGGGTGAGCGGTTGAAACAAATACTCCTTGTTCACCTTCCTGCAATGAGTCTATTAACCCAGCATAAGCAATGGCTGTGTGTGGTTCAGCAATATAGTCTAAGTTTTGCAAATCTTTCATGGCATCATAGGTTTGTTTATCTGTTTTAATTTGAGCTGAAACAACTTGAGTTAATTCATCTAAGTCGTTATTAAATAAAGACATTACCCTTGGCCAATTACTTGGATCACTGACATCCATGGCATTTGAAGCGGTTTCTACAGTTTTATTGGGGGACCACGTGTTTTCAATTAAATAACGTGGAACCGTATCATTGGCATTGGTTACTGCGACAAATCTTTTTATAGGTGCTCCAATTTGTTTGGCAATCAATCCAGCGGTTAAATTTCCAAAATTCCCACTGGGTACTGAAACCACTAAATCATCATCATAGTATTTACTGACAATTTCAAAGTAATAGCATACTTGTGCCAATAATCTGCTTATATTGATTGAATTGGCTGAAGTTAGATTGTGTTTATCACGAATTTCTTGTGAATCGAATGCTGCTTTTACCATGCGCTGACAGTCATCAAAATCTCCTTTTACTGCATAAGTTTCTATGTTTTCTCCTAAGGTACAAAACAATTTCTCTTGAAGATTTGAAATCTTGCCTTTTGGATACAGTATCTTGACATTTATGCCTGGTATTTTATAAAACGCATGGGCCACAGCTGCACCAGTATCACCAGAAGTGGCTGTTAATATAGTCACATTGTTTTTTTTATTAAAGGCTGCCACACATTGGGCCATAAATCTCGCACCAAAATCTTTAAATGCCAATGTTTTGCCATGAAACAGTTCTAAACAAGTGACATTGTCAGTGATCTTATGCATAGGGACATCAAAATCAAAGGCGCTTTTAACCATATCATTAACTTGTTGGTATGGTAGTTCGCCATCAATCAAATGATGAATAATATGGCTGCTTCTTTCAACAAATTCCATCCCTAGTATTTCATCAAGATTTTCCAATGGCTTAAATCTTTTAACGAAAAACAGCCCGCGATCTTGACCAATACCTTCAATGACTGCTTGTTTAAAGTCAACTTGTTGTGTAGCAATTTTTAAATTATATAGTTTCATTATATTCTTATTTATCTTCCATTATGTCTTCGACTTGGCGAACACCAAAATTATCAACTTTACAAATGTGGCTAAAACCGCCTTTTTGGCAGAAATTTTTCACTGCATACTTTTGAATTTTATTAGACACTTCCAATTTATTTGAAATTGCAAAAACCGTTGAGCCAGATCCAGATATGCCAAAGGCCAATGCCCCCATGCTCTTAGAATAATCACGGTAACTTTCAAATCCAGGAATTAAACCTTTTCTAGAAGGCTCTGCAATAACATCAAACAGTACTGATGCTGCCAAGGCTTCGTCATTACTGTGCAATGCATGGATAAAAACAGACAAATTTTGAGCGAATTTAATACTTGTGGCCAAATCTATTTGTTTAGGCAATATATCACGGGCTTCTTTGGTAGCTACTTTTACTCCAGGGTAACTCACCACTAACTGCCATGATTCAGGAAATGGAATTGAAACACAGGGTTGTTGTGTTACATCTGTCATCAACTGTAATCCACCTAATAAACAAGGAGCAACATTATCATAATGAATGGAACCGCTGATCTCACCTTCTAATTGGCCAGCCATAAACAATAAATCATCGATACTCATGGCATCACCAAAAAAGTGATTTAATGCATACAAAGCAGCAACCGTTGATGCAGCACTAGAACCCAACCCGCTGCCTACAGGTAGTCTTTTATCTAAATGTAAGGAAACTGTTGAAATTGGCAGACCTTTTAATGCCATTTTTTCCATAAATAAATCATGTGCCAATGTAACAAGGTTTTCTGAAGTGTCACTTGGCAACACATCAGAATATTCACCTGAACAACTGAGCTTATATGTTTCAGAGGCTTTGACTGTGACAATATCGCCTAACAATTCACCATTAATAGGCGATATGGCTAAGCCCAATAAATCAAACCCAACTGAAAAATTTCCTATACTAACGGGTGCAAATATTTTCATAGGTGTATGTTAAATGATAACCTTATATTTGAACAATATGTTTTGAATTTTTTATGGATTTAATTTTTGTCGGACGTAACTTAAGAATGGTTAATTTGCCACCCCATACTTTCCCTGTATCTAAACAAATAACATTTTTATCAGAATACAATCCTAAAGAAGACCAATGCCCGAATATTATTTGGGGTTTTAGCTTCACCCTTTTTTTATATTTAAACCATGGAATTAACTTAGAATGGTTCTTAACACCACCTTTGGCATTAAAATTTAAACCTGAATTTTTATACAAATAACGCATTCTGGTTAAACTATTAAGTACGAACCTTTCCCTATCAAAACTTTTAATGAATTTTTTCCAATGATTCGGTTTGATTCCATACATGTTTTTGAAAAAAACAATGTGATTATTCTTTAGTATTATTTCTATTCTTTTGGCTTCTTTTTTGGCCCTTTTTAAGCTCCATTTTGGGTAAATACCTGCATGTACTATGACTTTATTATTTCGTTTGTTGTGAATAAGCAGTTTTTGATTTTTGAGCCATTTCATTAATTTCTTACAATCTTTGGCTTGAAAAATTTCAGTGAATTCTTTATTTTTCTTTTTTCTAAACTTTGGCACATAATAATGAGCCAAAAGACTGAGGTCGTGGTTTCCAAGAACAACCTTGCAGCATTTTTTATTTTTATAAACCCACCTCAAAACCTGTAATGATTGCCCACCCCGATTAACAAGATCACCACAAAAAATCATTTTATCTGATTTTGGGTTGAATTTGATTTTCTTGAGCGATTTCATCAAAGCATCATAACAGCCTTGAATGTCACCTATTACATATGTTGTCATAGCTACTCAAATATCTCATATATTATCTAAATATTTTGTTGTTTTTAACTCTGCGGTATTTGCCAAACTCAGGCAATTCCCAAGGACGAAGTGCCAATACAAAAGTACTTCCGAACCTTTGTTGAAATCCTAAGTTTTGATCTTTAAAGGCAAAATCATTAAAACTCTTGGCCAATTGCTTAATTTTTTTGTGCATTGTTTGTGTTGAAGATTTAGATAACATGCCATTGATAACCACCCTAATTTCACCTGCACGATCAAATTGGCATGAAAAAAAGTCATCTTGGATATGAGTCTCAAAGTACCTTTGAATCGGGCCATTTTTTTGCCATTCAAATGTACGACTCACAAGTGGCTTGATTTTGTTATCTGGTTTTAGCTGAATCAAGTTGATTTTTTCTAATTGTAATAAATACTTAATCAATTCAGGTTTTTCGAAATCATAAAGATCGAAAATTTGTTCAAATGTTAAATTATTTAGTACCAATACAGTCACCAACATCAACTTAGTATCAGAAACCAGTTTCCTTTCTTGTTGTATAGTGAGTTGTTCCAAATGCACACCTTCAAGTTGTACCAATTCCAACAAGTCAGTAATGTCCATACTCAACATTTCGCATATTTTTTCCAAACGGCTCAAGGATATATCCCCTTGCGTGAATTGCCTTTTGATACTGGATTCTGACATATATAGATGATTGGCCACATCTATGTACTTAAGGCCCTTGGCTTTCAGTGTTTTCTTTAAGGTTATAATTATTTGCAATGATTGACTCATACCAATCATGATACTATAAGTGTGTTTACACAACCCATGAATCACATTAAAAAGTAAAAAATAATTCTATTTCATAGGTTGCTTATTACCTGTCTGATAAATATTAAAAATATTTTGTTAAATCCATGCCTTTGTACATATCTGCAACATAATCACCATATCCGTTATATTTTAATGTATCGATTCGAGGATTAAAAAGAGAAAAACCTGATCCAATACGGCGTTCTGTTGCTTGAGACCACCTTGGGTGGTCTACTTCAGGGTTTACATTGGCAAAAAAACCATATTCTGACTTGGCAATTTGTTGCCATGAATTAACAGGTTCATGTTCTAAAAATGATATTTTTACGATAGATTTAATGCTTTTAAAACCATATTTCCAAGGCAATACCAGGCGCAAGGGTGCACCATTTTGATTTGGTAATTTCTCTCCATACATGCCTACAGCCATAAAAGCCAATTCATTCATGGCTTCATCCATTCTTAAACCTTCTCTGTATGGCCAAGGTATGGTTCTGCGGTTTTGTCCTGGCATCTGCTTTGGGTCTTCTAATGTTTCAAAATAGACATATTTTGCTTTAGAAGTTGGTTCAAATTGTTTGATCAAATCAGATAACCTAAAACCCAACCATGGAATAATCATTGACCAGGCTTCTACACATCGGAAACGGTATATTCTTTCTTCGACTTGCTGGTTTTTCATGATGTCATCTAAATCGAACACACCTGTTTTATTGGCATGGCCAGAAATTTCAACATTCCATGGCTCAGTCTTTAATGTATGGGCCATGGTATGTGGAGCATCTTTTGATGTACTAAACTCATAAAAATTATTATAAGTGGAGGCATATTTTTTTGCGGTGATGTCTTCGTTTTTTATGTTATATTTACTAATACTTTCGTGCTGGCCAATTTCAAAGGCATTGGCAGCAGATTGTCCCAACAATGAACCTGTTGCAATAATTGATGCTGATTTAATGAACTTGCGTCGAGATTTATAAAGTATTTCATCTGTGACTTCATTCTCTTTAATGATATTTCTAAATTTCATGGTATTATCCGAAAATATGCTGTGTTTTTAATATTATGTATTAGAACACAATTAATAACTTAAGCTTTCACAAATTTATAACATTATGAATAAAGAAGAGAAAAAAACCTATAACTTTGCACCTGGGCCAGCCATGATTCCAGATTCTGTTAAAGCACAAATTATTGATGACATCCCTAATTGGCAAGGAACCGGTTCATCTGTCATGGAAATTTCACACCGTGGTCCTTTGTTTAGAAACTTAGTCAAAGAAACAGAATTATTAATCCGAGAGATTCTACAAGTCCCTGATGAATACGATATATTAATGACTCCAGGTGGAGCCCGATTACAGTATTCAATGATGCCCATGAGTTTTTCAAGCTTAACAGGAAAAGCCATGTATTTTGTTCATGGTCATTGGGGAAAGTCAGCCATAATTGAAGCCCAAAAATTTTGTAATGCCCGTCCTCTCATGCCTTATGCTCAAGATGAAATTTATACTTCAATTCCAGAATATGACATGAGTCAATTGGATAACAGTTACGATTATTTCCATTACACCACCAATGAAACATTGGAGGCTGTCTCTTATACACATCTCCGAGCCCACGAGACAGGCAGAAATCTCG
>OJDV01000601.1_pt1 | contig 12444 bp, 13 predicted proteins | sample 1592911 | NCBI WGS metagenome assembly OJDV01 (sample SAMN05416860, study PRJEB24817) | seawater metagenome | isolation source: Sea water | place: Canada:Atlantic | collected 2013-11 | reverse complement strand
TTCTGCCTGTCTCGTGGGCTCGGAGATGTGTATAAGAGACAGATACTTTGTATTTTAATCCTGCCGTTTTTCCAGTTAATTCAGTGATATAACCATACAGTCTTTTTAAGTGTTGGTCACGTCTGGCTAATAGAGTCTTGATTTCCTGAACATCTTCTTCAGTTAAAGTGACTCCAACTTTTATGTGTTGTGGCAAATGTCTTTCTACATAAATAGTAGAATGTGTTTGGGTTTTATTTTCTCTTTCTTTGCTGTAATAATACAAGGCAAAGGATTTTCTAGAAATGTGTTTTTTATCTTCAGGCAGGGTTATTCTGGGAAAGCCGTGCCATGAGATATTGTTGGTTTCAAATATAACTGCGCGATTGAACAATGGTTTAACACTGATAATTTCATCTTGATCCGGTTCTAGTCTTGGATTTTTGTGTAATTCAATATTGCCGCCCCAATCTTTTTCCCATTCATGATTCAAATAGACAATCAAATTTAAGCGCCTGTGTTCACCTGTAATGGGGTGATTGGTAAAATCAACGTGTGGATCTAAATCTTGTCCTTCTAGATTATTGTGAGTGCCACCACCAAAATAGTGCGGATCAAAATGTAAACCTTCGATACCAGTATAGGTTTCAATTAATTGGATAAATTCTTTATTCTTAACCAATGCATCGAGTTTGGTAAAATTTTCACCCAAATCAGTAATGTGTTCGTGAACGGCTTTTCTGCCCACTTCTCCATTTTCATTTGTGGCCAATTTCTCATCAAAATTCGGGAATTCTTCAAGCAGCTTTTGACAATATTCAGACTTAAAAAAATCATCAATAACCACGTGTTTAAACGGCAAGTTATTGATGAATTTATTGTGGATTTCATGTTTAGAATCTACATTAATTAGATTGACTAAATCTTTCATTATTAATGACTAACTCTTAATCTGAGTCTAAGCCTGTCATGCCCATGATGTTATAACCTGCATCAACATATGTGATTTCTCCGGTTATGCCTTTGGCCCAATCCGAACACATGAATGTGGCTGTATTGGCAACATCTTCTTGTGAAACAGTGGTTCTCAATGGTGATTTTTCAGCCACATGATCTAACATCTTCTTGAAATTTCCGATACCTGAGGCAGCAAGGGTTTTAATCGGTCCGGCAGAAATGGCATTAACACGTGTTCCATCTGCTCCTAAAGAGTAGGCCATGTATCTAACATTGGCTTCAAGTGCAGCTTTGGCAACACCCATGACATTGTAATTACTCATGGCTTTTACAGCGCCCAAATAACTTAATGTCAGCATAGAGCCATTGCGTCCTTTCATCATTTCACGACCAGCTTTAGCTAATGCGGCATATGAATATGAACTAATGTCCATGGCTGTTTGATAGCCTTCACGTGTTAAGTTTTGTAAATAATCACCTTGGAGTAACTCACGTGGAGCAAAACCAACAGAATGAATGATAATGTCAATTCCATCCCAAACTTTAGCCAATTCTGAGAAAACATTATCGATTTCTTCATCACTGGTTACATCGCATGGCAACATAATGTTTGAACCAGTAATTGCGGCAATTTTTTCTACGCGTTTGAGTAATTTATCATTTTGATATGTGTAAGCAATTTCTGCGCCTTCACGGTGAAAAGCTTCGGCAATTGACCAAGCTATAGAACGGTTGCTGGCAACGCCAACGATTAAGGCTTTTTTGCCTTTAAGTAAACCCATAGTTGTCCCCTATATGTTTTTTGACATGTTTAAAAAAGAGATATGATACGTCAGTTAATTCTAAATTTCATCTATTATTAGCATACTATTCAAAACTCTCAATGAAAACAAAAGTCTTTATTGGAAATAGGCTTCCAATTCACCCTCAAAGTATTTTAATGTGTTTCTTACTGGTAATGGAATACCACCGCCATGAGCGCACAATGACCCTTGTTCTAAAGTGTCCAATAGATCATTCAACAAGTTCTTTTCAATCTTTAAATCCTGATCAATGGCTTTTGTAAACAATTCTTCACCACGTTTTGTGCCCAATCTACACGGAAAACATTTTCCACAACTTTCATAAGAAGCAAACTCAAACAGGTGCTGTAAGTATTTAATCATTGGAAAATCTTGTGGGATGCAGACAACAGATGCATGACCGAGAAGAAAGCCATTACTGGCAAAAGATTCGAAACTGATGTTTAAATCTATAAATTTTTCTACAGGTACAATACCACCCAATGGTCCTCCTATGTGTACGGCTTTAATGGCTTGTTTGAATCCACCACCAAGCTTTTCGAAAACATCGGTAAGGGCCGTGCCCATTTCAACTTCGTATATACCAGGTTTATTAAAAAACGAATCCAGCGATACCAATTTTGTACCAGTAGACAATTCATTTCCGAATGCTGCATAATGATCACCACCATTTTCAATAATGGCATAAAGGCTGGCTAAAGTTTCTACATTATTGACCACTGTTGGTTTATTGAATAAACCTTGTTGGGTTGGAAACGGTGGTCGGGTTCGTACTTCTGGACGCTGGCCTTCAATTGAATTGATTAAGGCTGTTTCTTCCCCGCAAATATAGGCCCCTTGAGCGCTGATAAGTTTGAATTTAAAATCAAAATCGATCGCATCAATCATCGGTGCTAATGTTTCAATGGCTTGATTAATTATTGTGATTGACTCAGGATATTCCGCACGAATATACAAAATCCCATAAGGGGCTTTAACAATATAAGCGCTGAGCATGATGCCAAAAAGAACAGAATAGGGCTGTTGCTCAAGCAAGTAACGATCAGAATAAGCACCTGGATCGCCTTCATCAGCATTACAAATGATGTATTTCATTTCGGAATCTTCTTTCATGGCCGATTCTAATTTAAAACCAATGGGGAATCCTGCACCACCACGCCCACGCAATTGTGATTTCTTTATTTCATTGAGTGTTTGGCTTTTATTTTGTTTTGTTAACTGAACAAAAGCCGTCATTATTTGTTGTGCCATCAATGGTTTTTTGGTCAATACTTTTTCACCAATACTTTCACAACTGTATTTGTCTTTGCTGAAATCACTTTCTTTATTAATTATAACCGCATTGATTTGATTATCAGATAATCCAGAATAGTTTTGGCCATCGATATGAAAAGCCTTGTTTTCATGACAACGGCCCAAACATGTCATGTGGCCAATTTCATTTGTATCGTAGTGTTGTTCTAGTTGTTGGATTAATTTATCTTGGGTACCAGCACACAAACAAGCCGAACCATTACAAACATAGACTTTTTTGTCTTTGTTCTCGTCTTTTAGAAAATCATAAAAGCTCATGGTCCCAGTGACGGATGAGTCACCAATTAAGAAGTTTTTGGCAATTTGATTTTTATCCGGGTTTGTTCGTCCCAAATTTTCAAATAAGTTGTTCTCTAACCCTTGTCTTGCGGATAATTCTGATAAATTTTTTGACATTGTTTCTTACTAATTTTATGATGAATAAATACAGTTATGAATTATTATACAGGATTAAATATTGTCTAACAATAAAATACTACAAACCGAAGTTCTCAAATCACTCGATAATGGGTTAAAAAAGCACAGTGATTACACCGCGGTGGAATCCCCTTTAGAGCTGCGTTTGGGTCATGATGCCGACACATTCAATTCTTTAGTTATCACCATGTGTAGTCCAGATGATATTAATGATTTAGTTTATGGTTATTTGTTTACTGAAAATATAATTACTGGTGCTGCTGACATCATTGAAATTAATGTATTTGATAACGATTTGGGATTCATTGTAGAAATTATACTTGATAAATCAATAGTTTATAGTGAGTTTTTGAACAAAAGACATGGCATTGTTCATGCCAGTTGTGGAGTTTGTGGTAAAACAGAATTTGATGAATTATTGACATATAGTTATCCACAGTTTAAACCGAATAATAACAATATTAATTCAGATATCATTCAATCATTACCCCAACTTTTAAACCAGCACCAACAAGCATTTACTAAAACAGGTGGCATACATGCCAGCGCATTATTTGATCAGACAGGTGAATTAATACTGGTAAGGGAAGACATTGGTCGCCACAATGCTTTGGATAAACTCATTGGTGCGGCATTACAGAAGGGCTTATTGCCCTTAAAAAATCGTATCATATTACTGAGTGGAAGAGTTTCCTTTGAACTTGTACACAAATCGTTGATGGCAGGTGTGGCATCATTAGCAGCAATTGGGGCACCGTCTTCTTTGAGCGTGGATATTGCTAAAGTTAATCAATTGGACTTATATGGATTTGTAAAGTCCTCTGGTTTTAATCAATACTAGAATAATAGAGAAGAATGAATAACAATAAACCTTTTACTGGTCAATGTTTATGTGGCCAAATTCAGTACCAAGTAGAAATGATAGAACCGAAAATGGGTCATTGTCATTGCCGCATGTGCCGTAAATTTCATGGTGCGGCATTTGCCACCTTTGGAGAAGCAAAAGTAAAAGACTTTAAGTGGTTAAAAGGTGAAAATATGCTTAAATCTTATAAAGCAGATAATGGCACGATTAGAAAGTTTTGTGTGTCTTGTGGATCTAGTATGGTTTTTGTTCCATCAAATGATACAGGAGAATTAATCGAATTTTCATTGGGCACTCTAGACTCTGAGATTGATGTTAAACCAGATGCACACATCTTCACCCAATTTAAATCGTGTTGGTATGAGATAAAGGACTCACTACCTCAATTCAAACAAGGCAGAAATGAATGAATCAAGTTTCTTGATTCAATTCTTTCAGTCTCATTTTCTCTTTGGTTTTACTGCAGGTATTTAATTTATCTTGTTCGGCTCTGTCATCATCAAGAACCTGTTTCAAGTCTTCTAATCTTTGTTTGACTGCTACGCCATAACTCTTATCATCGCCCCAGACTTCAGCCAATTTCAGCATAGAATCATCATCATGTTCACTAAATAATTGCCCTGCACGAATAGCACTGATACTCTCATTGCCTAGCATTTTCAATGCTTCGATACCTAAACTGACAGCTGAATCAAAAGTTTCACGCTTAAATGTATCAACATTAAGTTTAATCAATTGGTAAGCATGTCTTCTATCAATGGCACGCGTTACTATTTTTAAGTTTTTGAAATGTTTTTGTGATAACTCAATGATTTCTAATATTTTATCGGGATCATCGATAGCAATGACTAACATCTTAGCCTCATTAGCTCCTGCTGCTACCAGTAAATCTAGTCGGGCTGCGTCACCATAAAATACTTCATTACCAAAGCCTCTTAATAAATCTATCTGAGCTGGGCTATGATCCAATATTGATAAATGGTAACCTTGGGCTTGTAACAAACGGCCAATGACTTGGCCAAAACGTCCATAACCTGCAACAATGATTCCCTCAGTTGCTTGCATATCATTGACAGAATCGAATTGTTTATTTTCATTTTTTCTGCGAGATGTAAAGAACGCATGTGCCAATAATAGAATAGGTGTTGATAACATTGACATGGCAACCACTAAAGTTGTTATGCCTGTTTGCTCTGCTGTCAGAATGCTTAGATTGCCTGTTAGAGTAACCAATACAAATGCAAATTCTCCTCCTTGAGCCAAAATCAATGTAAAAATCATTTTCTGGTCTTTGTGTAATTTAAAAACAGTGGCCAATACATACAAGACCGCGACTTTAATAATAATAAGACCAATAACCAGCATTGATATTAACGATATGTTATCAACTAACAATGGAAAATCTATCGATGCACCAACTGTGATAAAAAACAAACCCAATAACAAGCCTTTAAAAGGCTCAATATCTACTTCTAATTCGTGTCTAAATTCACTTTCAGCCAAAACCACCCCTGCTAAAAATGTACCTAAAGCCGGGGATAAGCCTATTATTTGCATGATATAGGCGATGGATATGACCAAAAACAAGGCAAAAACCGTAAATATTTCCCTTAGCCTTGTTTCTGCAATATACCTAAATAATGGTGCAGAAATGTATTTACCTGCAAATATGATTGCGATGATTACCAATACAGATACACCAGCATGTTGCCATGCAGATAAATGTTCTACAAAACTATTACCATGAGATGATTGAGAATTGGTCATGTCTTCAAATGCCAGAAGTGGTAATAATGCCAATATTGGAATAACAGCAATATCCTGGAACAACAAAACAGAAAAGGAATTTTGTCCCGATTCTAATTTGGTCCAGTCTTTTTCGGCCAATGTCTGTAATACGATTGCCGTTGATGAAAGAGCCAACATGAGTCCAATAGACAAAGCCGCCTGCCACCGTAATGAAAATAGAAAGACACACACCAACATTATTAACCCGGCGGTAATAAGAACTTGTAAACCACCTAACCCTAATATTGAATGTCTTAATTTCCACAATCGACTGGGTTGTAGTTCTAAACCTACTAAAAATAACATCATGACTACACCATATTCAGCTATGTGCATGACTTCTGATTGGTCACCAACCAAACTTAATAGGGAAGGGCCGATAAAGATTCCTGCTAATAGATACCCTAGTACTGAACCTAGGCCAATTCGTTTAGCTATAGGTACAGCTATTAATGCTGCTGCGAGATAGATGACTGCTGTTTCTAACATTTTATATGGGTTCCTCAAATTTAATTTAACTCAGTAACTTTTTATACGTTCCACGAGTTGTGCAAAGGTCTCTGGTGTTAAAAATAACATATTTTTGCATTATTTTACTATTTATTTGAATAACTGTCTTGAAAACTGTGTATATGTGTATATACTGTGTATATTAAATATGTACAGTTACTAAAAATATGTCATTTGAATTTATATTATCACAAACAGACGGACGACCCATGTATCTGCAAATAATTGAACAGATAAAAAGCCGGGTTTCGGTTGGAGATTGGCCGATGGGATTTAAATTGCCGTCAATTAGAGAGATGGCTGTAGCGACAAGAGTCAGTGTCATTACAGTAAAAAGGGCTTATCAAGAGTTGGAGCGTGAAGGAGTCATAGTCACTCAACAAGGCAAAGGTTCATTTATAGCTGAAATTGATGATTTAAGTGTACAACTGCAACACCAAGAAATGCAGAACTTATTGTCTCAAGCACTTTTAATTGCTAGGTCACTTGGTTTGAACAGTAACGATATAAAACAAATAATAAACAAATTATTGGTTGAAGATAATAGTCAATCAATCGGAGAAGACAAGTGAGTAATTTTGCTTTTGAAATGAAAAATGTTTCTAAAAAATATAAAAATTTTGAGTTATCAAATATAGACTTGGCTCTTGAAAAAGGCGGAATCATGGGTTTGATTGGACCAAATGGTGCAGGTAAATCGACAATTATCAGGTTGTTGATGGGATTGGTTCATCAGGATGCTGGGAATATCAAAGTTTTGGATCACAACATGCCAAATCAACAAGTTAAGGCCAAGTGGGATGTTGGATATGCATCTGAGGACATGCGTTTATATGACAAAGGGACCATTGGATGGCACATGGACTATGTTAAATCTATCTATAATAATTGGGATACGCATTATGCAAAGACTTTATTAAGAAGGTTTGATTTAAATGACAGTCATATCATTAAAGGCTTATCTCATGGTCAGAGAGTCAAAGCGGCCTTGTTACTGATACTTGCAAGAAGGCCCAAGCTATTAATACTTGATGAGCCAACTACAGGGTTAGATCCAGTTGCTCGACATGAGTTTTTAAATGAGTTGATGGATGTTTTGTTAGATGGTGATCGAAGCATTTTATTTTCATCACACAATACCCAAGACATAGAACAATTATCAGATGAAATTACATTCATTGATAAAGGGCAAATAATTGCAATCGATGACAAAGAGAGTTTTATCGACACATGGAGACGTATCAGATTAACTATAGAAAATAATTCAGTATTACCTGTAATTGAGGGAATAGTTGAACAAAGACAAGTTGGCCACCAAGCCATTGTCACCACCAAATTATACAATGATAAGTTGATCGGTATTTATAAAAAGGCAGGCATTACTATTTCTGCTGTTGAGAGCATGACGTTAGAAGAAATATTTGTATCAGAAGTACAGTCTAGTCGTCTAAAAAGTGGAGCTATAGCAGGAGAATCAAAATGAGTCACTTAAATCAAAATAGCGTAACAAAAGCCATGATATATAAAGATTGGTATTTTAATAAAGCCCACATATTGCTGTTTGGACTAATTGGATTGGTGGCAGCTTTTATGCTTTCATTTGAAAGTGTGATTTTCTATGTTGGCCAAGCTCTGTTAATTTCTATGGTCATAATCATAGGTGCTTTATTGGTTTTCTCTACAGTAGTTAATGAAAGAAAAAAGCAAACTTTGGCTTTTTTAATGAGTTTACCTATTACCTGTATGGATTACACCAAAGCCAAGTTGATTTTTAATCTGTCAGTCTATTTTGTTGCTTGGAGCATCTTAACAGTGGCAACTTTGGGAATTATTATGTACTCAACTCATATACCCAATGGATTGATTCCTTATTCCTTGATTATTTTATTAGAATTAATGATAGCTTTCATTTTAGTACTGGGCACAGCCCTGGTCTCAGAATCAGAAATTTGGTCTATTGTGGTCATGACAATAACCAATATTGGTGTATCTGTATTTATGTTTATGATTGCATTTATCAAAGACATTGGAAGACACATGGATGGCACAATACCAGTTTGGAATAAGACAGCTTTAACAATTATAACTATAGAAATAGTGGTTGGGATAGCCATTATTGTTTTGACATTATATTTACAATCACGAAAAAAAGATTTTATTTAACGCAATCAGATAAATTTGTGTTCCTAACAATAAACACATAATACAAATATTAAAATTGGAAAAAACAATGAAAAAATCACATATAAAAACAGACTTACTAATCACAGCATTTATGCTAGTAATGATGGTATTATCAAGTTGTAATGATAACTTGAATAACGCTTCAAACAAAGCTGATTTAAATCAATCAGCTGCTGTGGAAAATGCACATGAAGCACCTCAGATTGATATTCATGCAGCCATAGTTACTGATAATGTAGCAGCGCTTAAACAGCACATATTAGCAAAATCAGATATCAATCAAAAAGACCCATTTGGTGGCTCTAGTCCATTAATGACTGCAGCGTTATTTGATAAACAAGAAATGGTAACATTATTAATTGATGCTGGTGCTTTATTAAATGTAAAAAACAATGATGGGTCTACGGCATTACACACAGCTGCGTTTTTTGGTCGACCTGCTATTGTTAAAATATTATTAGACAAAGATGTTGATACAACCATTAAGAACAACACAGGTGCTACCGCATTTGATTCTGTGGCTGGTTCATTTGATGATGTTAAGCCTTACTATGACATGATTGGTCAATCTTTGGCTCCCATGGGCCTGGTTTTAGATTATGATGATTTAAAAATCACTCGACCTGTTATTGCAGAAATGTTGAAATAAACATGACTGATCTAAGCAGAAGACATGACATTGATTGGCTGAGAGTGATTACCATTGCTTTATTGCTTATCTATCATGTGGCGATTAGTTTCCAAAGTTGGGGTTTAATGATTGGTTTTATTACTAATAAAGAATCTTGGGGGAATTTGTGGATACCGATGTCGGCGCTTAATGTTTGGAGAATACCTCTGTTATTTTTTGTTTCAGGTATGGGTGTGTATTTTGCTCTTCAAAAACGAAACTGGAAACAATTGATGGGTGAAAGAACAAAAAGAATTTTATTGCCTTTTATATTTGGAATGTTAATCATTGTTCCTGTGCATTTATTACTGTTACAACATTACTATTCATGGCCGATCAGATATAAACCTGGTCCTTCACATTTGTGGTTTTTGGGCAATATTTTCATATACACCTTGGTTTTATTACCCCTGTTTATGTTTTTAAAAAGAAATAAAGAATCTAAACTTGCACACATTTTAAGAAAAGTTATTGGTTATCCACTTGGTTTATTAATAGTCATGTTGTTTTTTGTTATAGAAGCCGTGTTAGTCGCACCCTATCCATTTGAGATGTATGCCATGACAATTCATGGTTTTATATTAGGGTTACTGGCGTTTTGTTTTGGGTTTTTGTTTATGTACACAGGCAAGCCATTTTGGGATATGTTGCTTAAATGGCGGTGGATATTTATTGTTGGCGCTTTGGTTCTGTATTTTTATAGGTTAAGTGAAGGGCTCATAGGGATACCACATTATCTGATGTCAATAGAATCTTGTTTATGGATATTTACAGTTTTTGCATTCGGGTACAGGCATTTGAATTTTTCAAATTCCACATTAAGGTATTTAAGTCAAGGAGCTTACCCAATTTATATTGTACACATGATATGCATATACGCGGCTTGTTACGTCATATTACCGTTGAACTTAGATGTTCGTTTGAAATTTTTCATCGTATTAGGGATGACATTTTTTGGGTCTTTTGGTATTTATGAATTGTTAATAAGGAGGATTAAGTTCATAAGGCCTTTGTTTGGAATGAAATAAATATGACTTTTAACACTATTGAAAAATGAAATTTTTGATTAAACTCTATTAAACAACCCTAAAAATTGAGTACATTATGAAATATCAAATCAAAGGTGAATTAGCACAAATAGCTGAATTAAATTTTAACAGGAGAGAATCTTGTTGGTGTTCGAAAGGTTCATTGATGTCGATTGATCCCAATATAGAATGGAAACTGAGGATCCCTGGTGGTTTTTCAGGTGCCGCAAGGCGAATGTTTTCAGGTGAAGGAATTAGTTTAACCCATGTTAAAGCTGTTAGATCAAACCAAAATGTTATATTGGCCTCCAATGCTCCAGGGAAAATTATGGATTGGGATTTATCAGATGGTGCCGTGATTACGACCCGTGGATCATTTTTAAGTGCATTTGGTACAAAAGTTAGCATAGATGTTACAGTTGCAAAACGTGTTGGCGCTGCATTTTTCGGTGGTACTGGGTTAATATTACAGAAAATATCAGGGGTAGGTAAGGTATTAATTCATGGATCAGGTGACTTTGTAGATCGTCAGTTGGCAGAAAATGAAACCATTTTAGTCAGTACAGGTAATTTAGCAGCGTTTTCTTCTAGTATTGATTATAGTATTCAAAGCAATTCCAGTATTAGAAAGATGTTCTTTTCAGGTGAGGGAATGTTTATGACCAAATTGACTGGGCCGGGCCGTGTATTATTGCAATCATTGAAAAGATAACTGATAAAAATAGTCACCCTCATCAGTTATTATTGAGTTGTTGTTATAAAACGGATTGATATATTATATTTTCGATAAAAATTTGAACAACAAATCGTTTATATTGCTATTAATTAAGGTTTTATAGATATAATTTTGTTCAGGTATATTAATTGGGCAAAGAAAAATGAAGACTAAAATCAATAAAAAAGTGATGACAGACATTTTAACCGGTTTACCTAATCGTCGTTCATTACTTGAAAAGGTTAATATCAATGAGACTAATAGACGCATGACAAGTGCTGATACTGCTTTGATTGTGGTCTTACTTGATTCTTTTCGTATTGTTAAAAACAACTATAATCACAGGGATGTAATCCTTGTAGAGGTAAGCAAGAGGCTTAAGGAACATTTGCGCTCAACAGATATGGTGGCACGTTGGTCGAGTAATGAGTTTATTATTTTATTGCCTAAAACCAATGCCAGTCATGCTTTTGCAGTGGCAGAAAACCTACGTAAAGAAATTTCAAATGTCGCGATAGATGCTGATAATTATCAATATGATATAACAGCAACATTTGGTGTGTCAGATTATCAAGATGATGATACTTTTGAAGAAACATTAATCAATACAGGAGCAGCAATGATTCCTAAAGCTAATGTGGATAACAATAGGGTTGTCATGGCTTGAAACCTTGCAAATGAATAAGGCATATCACTGAATAGTTAACGGGTACAAATGCAGATTAATAATAGAAGATTGATATTGATACTTATATCATTGGTATCCACATTTATCATCCTAAGGCTTTATTTGCATAATTTTCCTAATTCCAACTTTGATGTGGCCGGATACAATATCCACCATTTATTTACAGGCATTGTCTTGATTGTTATTGCTGGCTTACCTTTAATATTATTTTCAGGAAACAACAGACTGTTAGATCTTGCATCAATCACATTTGGTGCAGGTTTAAGTATGGTTCTGGATGAATGGATTTACCTTATTACGACAGATGGCAGTGATTCTTCTTATCTATTGCCAATATCATTTTGGGGAGGAGCTGTTGTAATAGGACTAACTGCTTGTTATTTAGTGCTACTGAGTTTTATAAGAGATTCTAAATAAATATTATTTTTCAAAAGAATTAAAGGCATTAAAAATTATAGAAAATGGCGGAGCGGACGGGACTCGAACCCGCGACCACCGGCGTGACAGGCCGGTATTCTAACCAACT
>OJDV01000600.1_pt1 | contig 12487 bp, 12 predicted proteins | sample 1592911 | NCBI WGS metagenome assembly OJDV01 (sample SAMN05416860, study PRJEB24817) | seawater metagenome | isolation source: Sea water | place: Canada:Atlantic | collected 2013-11 | reverse complement strand
CTACACAGAGTAGATCGTCGGCAGCGTCAGATGTGTATAAGAGACAGATTATGTAAGTTGCAATACTGAAGCTCGGATATTAGCTACAGAATTGTTGTAATATAAGCTTCTCTCTTTCGTTGTTGTTAAATATTCTAAACGTAAAGCTTTAGCAATCGTCTGGGTTATTCAAGCCTTTTATATTATCTATCTTTGCCGCTTAATTTTTTTGAATGGAAATTCTAATTCAAGCAAGTCAATTGCTTCTGAGCTTATCAATTCTAGTTGTTTTACATGAACTAGGACATTTTATTCCTGCCAAACTTTTTAAAACTAGGGTTGAAAAATTCTATTTGTTTTTTGATCCTTGGTTTTCCCTCTTTAAATTTAAAAAGGGAGAAACCGAATACGGAATCGGTTGGTTGCCTTTAGGTGGCTATGTGAAAATTGCCGGAATGATTGATGAGTCCATGGATAAAGAGCAGATGAAGAAACCTGCTGAGCCCTGGGAATTTCGATCAAAACCAGCTTGGCAACGTCTAATTATTATGCTTGGTGGAGTAACCGTTAACATAATTCTTGGAATTGCAATTTACATTATGGTCATGTTTGTTTGGGGTAGAGAATACATGGCGCCTGAAAACATGACCTATGGTGTTTATGCAGATTCTACTGCTCAATCTTTTGGTTTTCAAAGTGGTGACAAAATATTAGCCGTTGGTGGGGAAAAAGTAAAAAAATTCAAGGACGTTCAAATGAATATTTTATTAGACGATGACAAAACTGTTACCGTCGACAGAAATGGAAAAAGCTTGGATTTACCCATGCCTATTGAGTCTGTAGCTAAAATGTTAAAGAACCAGAAACAGTTACTACAAGTTGCATTTTCACCGATAATCGGCGAAGTTTCAAAAGGTTCAAACGCGGAAAAAGGTGGAATATTAGTTGGTGATTTAATCACACAAATTCAAGGCGTTGATGTTCAATTTTGGAGAGACGTAATAATTAATATCCAAAAAAATAAAGGTCAAGAAGTCAATTTGGCCGTTGTTAGAAATGGTAATACTGAAAGCTTGCAAGTTAACGTTTCTGAAGCAGGAGCTGTAGGAATTGTTGTTTTAGAATCAGACGTACAACTTAAATACAGTGTAGAAACATACACCTTTGCTCAGTCTGTTCCTGAGGGATTTCGCGAAGCTTATAATAAGTTTGATTCGTACTTGAAACAAATGAAATTGATGTTTACTCCTGAAACTGGTGCTTATAAATCAATGGGTGGCTTTATTACTATAGGAAAGGCTTTTTCTACAACATGGGATTGGGAGCGTTTTTGGAATTTTACTGCATTCTTGTCAATTATTTTGGCCATCATGAACATATTACCTATCCCTGCTCTAGATGGTGGTCATGTTATGTTTTTACTTTATGAAATGATTGTAGGTAAGCCAGCACCTGAAAAATTCATGGAGTATGCGCAAATTGCTGGAATTGTTATTCTTCTTTCGTTAATGTTATTTGCTAACGGAAATGACATCTTAAAACTGTTCAACTAATTGTTAACAATACTGTGTTTTAAATCTCGAGTTTATTCGCAGTTTCGAACACCAACACAAGGTTATCTTTGAAGAAAAGAGAACATGAACAATAATACCCTTCTTTTCATGGCAGTGTTGTTTTGTGGATCTATTAAAGCACAGCACTCCACGCTGAGATTTACCGACCAAGCAATAAACCTAAGTCAAAAATCAGTTTTAGTTGTACCTTTCGAAAACAAAATGTACCTCAGCGACATTAATAAAGCATTGGCTGAACACAACAACTTATCGTCAGATCAAATTATCGCGCGATTTACGGCAGCTATTGACCAAAGCATCTATTATGCTTTTCAAGAAAAATGTAAGGTCAGCTCATTTTATGGAATAAAAGACTCAACAGTAGTTGAAGATTTAAGTTATGTATACGATAACCTAGATTTGGAATATGAGTTAGTCTCTAATACCGAGGATAAAAGCAAGGCTGAACAATTAAAAGCTAAACTAAAAAAGAAAGAAGACAATACTTACCAAAAGGGTCAGATTAATAATGGTCAAGTTATCACTACAAGAGATATTCGAGAACGTTATATAAAAACGATAATTAAAGATCAACAAATGCTTGACAGCATGCATTTCAAGTTTGACAATGACTACTTCCTATTTGTCAACCAACTCGATATAAAAAACGATTACTCTGATATGATTGCGGTTCAACAAGGGAGTTTTGATCGAATTATTCATTTACATTATACCTTGTATTCAAAAGACGGTAATATTTTGACCACAGGAATCTCTAAAACAAGCTTTTCTAATCGAGAGAACGATATCAACAAAATCATTACAAACAATTTTCCGATTTTAGCACAGTATATTTTTGAAGACTTATTCCCTCCAATTGAGGAGAAATCTGATTCGAAAATCAAATTGAAGAACCCATGGAAGTAATCAACCCCTACATTGCCATTATTGGAGTTAGTTTAATAATTATTCTTTCATATTTTTTCAATGTCATTTCTCAAAAGACAAATGTGCCCTCGGTACTTATGTTGATTGTTTTGGGTATCCTCATCAAGCAAGGGATGAACCTTATGGGAATGTCAGCTGGCAACCAATTGTTTAGCTTATTGGAAGTGTTAGGAATTGTCGGACTGATCATGATTGTATTAGAAGCAGCGTTAGATCTTGAGCTTTCTAAGAAAAAGTGGCCGATTATTTGGAAATCTTTTAGTGTTGCCTTGATTTCGCTTTTGTTTTCAACGGCTGCAATCGCATACATTATCAATGCTTTTATTATTGATGATTTTTTCACTTGTATTATCTATGCTGTACCTCTTTCCATTATGAGTAGTGCCATTATTATTCCATCTGTTGGTGGTTTAGGGGAAGATAAGAAAGAATTTATGGTGTACGAAGGCACCTTTTCAGACATCTTAGGCATAATGGTATTCTACTTTTTAATTGGAAATGCAGGGGCAGAGAATGCACAAGTTGTCATATGGGACGTAGTAGCCAACATTTCAATTACCATTTTTCTAAGCGTCATTATTAGTTATGGGTTGGTACTTGTTTTTCAAAAAATGAACTCTCAAGTAAAGCTGTTTCTGCTGATTGCTGTCCTACTAATTCTATATGCCGTAGGCAAACTATTCCACCTTTCTTCATTGCTAATTATTTTGATTTTTGGCTTGATACTCAACAACAATAAAATATTTTTTAGGGGTTTTTTAAAAAAATGGCTTAAACCAGATAAAGTAAAAGGTATACTGCATGACTTTCACTTAGTTACCATGGAAACCGCCTTTGTTGTTCGTACTTTTTTCTTTGTGCTTTTTGGCATTACCATTACACTTACTTCCTTACTTAATTTAAAGGTTGCGCTTATTAGCATTGGAATTTTAGCAGCACTTTACATTGTACGATTTATTACCATCAAGATTTTCGTTCAACGAGATATTAATCCACAAATATGGTTAGCACCTAGAGGTTTAATTACTATTTTATTATTCTTCGCTATTCCTGCAGAATATCAAACTGAAGCTTTTGACTCCGGAATTCTATTGTACACGATTATTATCTCTTGCATCATTATGGCAGCTTCTTTGGTGGCAAATGGCAAGAAGGTAATTCCTGTTGAGGATATGGCCTTCATCTATGGCCCAACTCCTGAAAATATGGACGACGACAAAACCTTTGAGATAAAAGTTAATGAGGAGGAAGAGGACTAACTAGTTAGCGGAAAAATTTTCCACAGCCTTCTTTACCACATTATCATGTTCATTTACAACTTGGTAAAACACTTTTTCGCGATAAAGGTTACGTGCTATAGTTGCTTTTATACGACGTTTAATCAGTTCTTCCGAATCTTTTGCCCCTTCAGCTTCATACGGCACTTCTTTCTCCTCAGCAAAATCATAGAACTCTTTTAGCAGTCTATTTGCTACAGAGAATTTCTCTGCAAAATTATTCGCCGAAAATTGCTTGGTTAAATCATCCCTTTTGTCATCTACATATTGAAATCCAAACTGAAAGAAAACTCCTTGGTAGTTGAGTTTACCCAAATAATAAGAGCTACCCATAGTATCTATTGGTACAAAAATGTCGGGCATTATACCTCCGCCTCCATATACCACCTTACCCCCAGAGGTTATGTACTTCAATGAATCAGGAAAGTCAATACTATCTAAACTATACAGCTCGCCACTGTTGTAGCGCTCGTAGGCTTCGTTATTGTAGTTATCTAAGCCGTCTTTGTATGATTTCTGAATACTTCTTCCTGTAGGGGTATAATAACGTGCAACGGTTAGTCTCACCCCCGAACCATCAGGCCAATCCATTCCTTCTTGAACTAACCCTTTTCCAAAAGATCTACGACCAACGATTGTTCCTACATCATTATCTTGTAAGGCTCCTGCTAAAATTTCACTTGCAGAGGCCGAATTTTCATTTATCAAAACAGCCACCTTTACATCTTCCAACTCACCTCTTGAGGTAGCAAAAAATTCTTTTTTCCGTCTCGCTTTACCTTCTGTATAAACAATCAGTTTTCCTTTTGGAAGAAACTCATCACATAAGTCTACCGCAGTGTTTAAGAATCCACCTGTGTTGTTTCTCAAGTCCAAAACCAATTCACTCATCCCTTGTTTTTTTAATGATCGTACAGCTCTCATAAATTCATTATGAGTTTCTTTTGCAAATCGAAGTACTTTAACATAACCTGTAGTTTCATTAATCATATACTCTGCTTCTACACTGTACACCGGTATTTTATCTCTGCGTATTGCAAAATCAATTGGATCAGAAGTGCCTTTTCTTTTAATCAAAACATTCACTGTAGTGCCTTTTGGCCCTTTCAGTAATTTAACTACTCTTCTATTGTTAATTGTCTCTCCGGTCACATTTTCTCCATCCACTTCTACAATCCTATCCCCTGCCATAATTCCCAATTCTTCAGAAGGTCCCCCGGCTAAAGCTTGCACAACAGTAATGGTGTCTTCTTGTATCCTAAATTCTATTCCAATACCATCAAATTCCCCTTCCAACGGGTCGTTCATTGCAGCATAATCTTGTTTAGGAATATAATAGGAATGTGGATCCAAATTCTGCAGTATTCCACTAATCGTTTCTTCTACTATCTCTTGGGACCGAACTGTATCGACATAATCGCTATTGATGTAACTAATGATTTGTTGCAATTTATCATTTTGGGTAAATTCTTTATTCGAAAACAAGGCAGCTTGATTCTGCCCACCCATGTTTTTCCCTAAATACACCCCTGCTGCTAAAGCAACCGCAACAAAAATGGGCATCAACATCAATAATCTATTCGACTTCATCTACTCTTTTATATTAGGTATGTGTTCTATCTCCACTCCAGATTTTTCCAAAAATTTCACTCCAGAGTCATCTTTGTACGCTTTTAAATATACCACCCTCTTAATTCCTGACTGCAACACCAATTTGCTGCATTCACGACAAGGAGATAGTGTGATATAAAGTGTCGCTCCATTCGAATTGTTCGTTGACTTTGCAACTTTCATAATTGCATTTGCTTCTGCATGTAAAACGTACCACTGCGTTTTCTTGTTGTCGTCTTCACAACAATTGTCGAATCCAGTTGGTGTACCATTGTATCCGTCAGAAATAATCATGCTGTCTTTCACAATCAATGCTCCAACCTGCTTTCGTTGACAATGTGACAAGGAACCCCACTGTAATGCCATTCTTAAATAGGCTTTGTCGTAACGCAGTTGTTTCTCTTTTGTTTTATAATCTATCTTCAATTTGCAATTGTGAATTGTGAATTTTTCGTTAAAAAATTCATGCTTAACTATTTCTTTATTCTAATGATTGATAATGTATTCCTCAATTACTTTCGGAAAAAACTCGTGCTCTAATTTCTGAATTTTTATTGCCAATTCTTCTACCGTTTGTCCTTTTTCTACATTGCATTTGGCTTGTCTCAAAATTTCTCCTTTATCAAACTCACTGTTCACTAAATGAATAGATATTCCACTTTGCGTTTCTCCTGCTTTTAATACAGCCTCGTGTACAAACTTTCCATACATCCCTTTGCCACCATACTTTGGAAGTAATGAAGGATGAAGATTGAAAATTCTATTCTCAAATGCTTCCACAATATTTAATTCAATCTTTCTTAAAAACCCTGCTAACACAAGCCATTGTATTTTGCGCTTCTGCAAAAAGTCTAAAATAACTTTGCCATCAGCAAAATCCGAATTGGAAAAGTAAACAATAGGAACCCCATAATTCATTGCAACATCATATATCCCTGCGTTTATCTTATTCGTGACAAAACAATCAATTTTAACCGAACTTTCTTTCTCAGCTAAAAATTTAAGAATTCTGTCGGCATTACTGCCTGCTCCTGATGCAAAAATGGCTACTTTGGACATGTCAAAAAATCAAATATCAAATTTAGTTTAAATCTCCCTGTGAGTAAAACAAATCAACCAAAAGAAGGCTTTAAATTTTATGAGCCAAATAATTTCAGCGAAGAAAATGTTAAAGATAGAAGCGCCCAATTTTTTCACGAACTAAATGGAAGACGATCAATTCGAGAATTTTGCGACAAAGAAATTCCAGAAGGAGTGCTTGATAATATTGTAAAAACCGCATCAACAGCTCCTTCCGGAGCGCATAAACAACCTTGGTTTTTTGCAGTTGTAACTTCAGCAGAAATGAAGAAGAAGATTCGTGAAGCTGCCGAAAAAGAAGAATACGAGAACTATAATGGTCGCATGAGCGATGATTGGTTAAAGGATTTACAAAAATTTGATACCAATTGGAAGAAGCCGTTTTTAGAGATTGCTCCTGCATTGATTGTCATTTTCAAGCAAACTTATGAGGAAACTGAAGATGGGAAATCCAAAAATTACTATGTAAATGAATCGGTAGGAATTGCCGCAGGCATGCTTATTTCAGCGATTCACCATGCAGGTTTAGTTACTTTAACTCATACCCCTAGTCCCTTAAATTTTTTAGCAGAATTACTTAACAGGCCACAAAATGAAAAGCCCTACCTTTTGCTACCATTAGGGTTTCCTGCAGATGGAGCTCAAATTCCTATACTAGAACGTAAAAGATTAACCGAAGTCATGAAATATTATTAATAATAGGAAAACTTGCCTAAAGTGTTAATAGAGGCAGCGTCGTTAATGATAAAGCAAAATAACATAGACCTTAAAGGGAGAGTGAATACTTCATGTGCAAAACACATACATGACAGATGTTCCACTATTTTTTTGGCACAGAAATTGACCTTGAAAAATTAAATAATACACATTGAAAATAAATTTTGATATTGTTTCAATTAGGATTTTCTTTGCAACTTAAATAAAAATTAAAAAAGATGGCAGATACAGCATCAAGAGTAAAAGCAATTATCGTTGATAAATTAGGCGTAGAAGAAAGTGAAGTAACAACAGAAGCTAGTTTCACAAATGATTTAGGTGCCGATTCATTAGACACTGTTGAGTTAATCATGGAGTTTGAAAAGGAATTTAACATTGCTATTCCAGACGACCAAGCAGAAAAAATTGCTACCGTAGGTGACGCAACTACTTACATTGAAGCAAACAGTAAATAATTAATTCTCTAAACAATGGAGTTGAAGAGAGTTGTTGTAACCGGTCTTGGCGCAATTACGCCAATTGGAAACACCGTTGAAGAGTTTTGGAACGCATTGATAGATGGGAGGAGCGGAGCTGCTCCCATCACTCAATTCGATGCCTCCTTATTTAAGACTCGATTTGCCTGCGAGGTAAAAAATTACAACCCAACCGATCATTTTGACAGAAAGGAAGCTCGAAAGCTTGACCTTTTTGCACAGTACGCGATGGTTGCTGCTGATGAAGCTATAGCTGACTCAGGGTTAGATATGGACGCTGTAGATAAAGATCGTTTTGGTGTGATTTGGGGCGCAGGGATTGGAGGTTTGAAAACTTTTCAAGACGAGGCCATTGCCTTTGGAGCCGGTGACGGAACTCCACGATTCAACCCATTCTTTATTCCAAAAATGATTGCAGATATTGCCCCTGGGCACATCTCAATTAAACATGGCTTAAGAGGACCAAACTTCACTACCGTTTCAGCTTGTGCTTCTAGCACCAACGCTATCATCGATGCCACTACCTATATTCGTTTAGGTAAAATGAATCTATGCGTAGCCGGTGGTTCTGAAGCTGCAGTAACTGAAGCAGGAATTGGAGGTTTTAACGCTCTTCAAGCGCTTTCTAAAAGAAACGATGATCCGGCAACAGCTTCTCGTCCATTTGACAAAAACCGCGATGGATTTGTATTAGGCGATGGTGGTGGCTCTCTAATTTTAGAAGAATATGAGCACGCTAAAGCTCGTGGCGCAAAAATTTATGCAGAAGTCGTTGGAAGTGGCCTATCTGCTGATGCTTTTCACATGACAGCTCCGCACCCAGAAGGATTGGGTGCAATAAATGTTATGAAATATGCATTGGAAGATGCAGGGATGAAACCCGAAGACATTGACTATATTAATGTACACGGAACATCTACACCGCTTGGAGATATAGCCGAGTCCAAAGCCATTCTTGGTGTTTTTGGAGAGCATGCATACAATTTGAACATTAGCTCAACAAAATCTATGACCGGACACTTATTGGGTGCGGCAGGAATTATTGAAGCTATTGCATGTATTCTTACTGTAAAAAATGACATTATTCCTCCAACAATCAATCATTTTACGGATGATGAAGAATTTGACCCAAAGCTAAATTTTACTTTTAACAAAGCTGTAAAAAGAGAAGTTAAAGCAGCATTGAGCAATACTTTTGGATTTGGAGGTCATAATGCTTCAGCAATTTTCAAAAAAATCTAAGTATTGAGTCTATTCAGAGGAATAAAATATTTTCTTCTTACTGACAACAGCAAACAAAAAACCTTACGACAAATTCTTGGATTTTATCCTCGAAACTTTACGTTGTACGATCAAGCTTTTACGCACAAATCTGTTGTGAAAGATAACCAAGAGAATGACAAAGTCAGCAATGAGCGACTGGAATTTTTAGGAGACGCGGTACTAGGTGCTATTGTAGCAGAATATTTTTTTCAAAAATTTCCTTTTGAAGATGAAGGGTTTTTAACCAAAATTCGATCAAAACTTGTTAGCCGAAATTTCTTAAACCAATTATCGGTAGATATAGGATTAGATACCTTTCTTGAAACCTCAGTTGATTTAACTCGCTCTAAATCGATATTTGGAGATGCATTTGAAGCACTTATAGGAGCTATCTATTTAGACAAAGGATACGAGCAATGCAAAAAGTTTGTAGTAAACAAAATCATTAAAGATTATGTAGATGTTGAAGAGCTTTTAGCTACGGAAACAAACTTCAAAAGCAAACTAATTGAATATTCTCAGAGTAAAAAAATGACTTATAAATTTCACACTCTCGCGGTAGAAACGGAAAGTTCAAAGTTTTTTAAGTGCGAATTAACCGTAGGTAAAGCAGATCCAACAGTAGGAGAGGGAAATTCAAAAAAAAGAGCCGAACAGGAAGCTGCTCGACTGTTTTTTGAAACATATTAATTTCTTTATTCTACATTACTCCAAACCCGAGAGCATCTCTTTCAATCCTGTAATTACATCTACCTCAACAGAATCTATTTGCTTTAAAATAGCAATATCGTAAGAAATCCAATCTCCCAAATGAATTAAATAAAGAGCTTGTTGAATTCTGCCTTCTCCTTTCGCAAACACTTCATTAACGTTACTCGTGTATTTTAATGCAATTTCTTTTGACTTTTCAATTCTAGCTGTATTTCTGTAATATTCATCATTAGACCTAAAAAATAGTACTGAAAGATCTTCGCTTTTAGTTCTCCAACCTACCAACTCGTTGTGATTCATTTCAGGAATTACATGATGAGAAGACAACATTTTGGAATTTTCAGCTACCTGTTGTCTAAATCGAACGGCAACTCCTTCCATTGGGGCCTCAGTATAAATTATTGGAAAAGTGCCATGTAAGTTACTAGCTATTTGCTTTGCTTCTGCTTGAATAGCATTTTCATCGGCATCCATCAGGCTAATTGCGCCCTCAAGGTTCCCAATAAAATCATCGCTAATTAAACCATATTGATTTAACGCAAAAAATAGCTGGGGAAATGACAAACCGAATGCGGCTCTTGGAGGAAAGCCTCCTCTAATTTGTATGATGTTATGATCGTTTTCCTTTGCGATTTCTGCAAACTTTCCACCAGAGGTGATTATAGCTATTTCTGCCCCTTTGTCATAAGCTTGTTCATACATTTCCAATGTTTCTTCTGTATTTCCAGAATAAGAACAACAAATGACTAGGGTATCTTGATTAACGAATGAAGGTATCTTATAGTTTTTATTGATAGTAATTGGTACTACACATTGCTCACTTACTAATTGACTAATAATTGTTCCACCTATCCCTGAACCGCCTAAACCACAAATCAATACATTCATTAAAGAATTGTCTGTATTAGAGAAATCAGCCTTCTTACCAACTTCCATTGACTCTTTAAGGTGAGAGGTAAAACCTGAGATTAATTCATCCATCATAGCTATTTAATTTTAAGGAATGCAAAGTAACCAAAAAAAGCTCCATATTCAGTAAACTAAGGCGTTAACCTAGCCTTTTTTTAAGCGACTAAATATTATCTTTGCGTTCAAATTTTTCAAAATGAGCATTGGCCTAACAGAACAAGAAAAAGTAAGAAGAGTAACGCTAGAACGATTGATAGATTTGGGTATAAACCCCTATCCTGCAAAGCTTTTCCCAATCAATTCAAATTCCAAAGAAATTAAAGAAGGCTATAAGCAAGATGAAAACAATTTTCAAGAAGTTATTATTGCAGGTCGTTTTATGAGTAAACGAATTATGGGTAAGGCTTCTTTTGCTGAAATTCAAGATGCTCATGGAAAAATTCAAATCTACATTAGTAGAGATGATATTTGTGATGGAGACGATAAAACGATGTACAATGACGTTTTTAAGAAATATCTTGACATTGGTGACATTGTTGGAATCAAGGGAAGAGTTTTTATTACTCAAGTAGGAGAAATCTCGGTTCATGCAACAGAATTAATTTTACTTACCAAGTCTTTGCGCCCATTACCGATAGTAAAAACAGATAGTGATGGAAAAACGCACGATGCTTTTACAGATCCTGAGCAACGTTATCGCCAACGATACACTGATTTAATTGTAAATCCTCATGTAAAAGATGCTTTTATCAAACGTACGAAATTGACCAATTCGATGCGTCAATTTTTGAACGACAAAGACTACTTAGAAGTTGAGACTCCAATTTTACAACCCATTTATGGTGGTGCAGCAGCTCGTCCGTTTAAAACACATCACAATACATTAGACATGACGTTGTATTTAAGAATAGCCAACGAGCTATATCTTAAAAAATTAATTGTTGGCGGGTTTGATGGAGTATATGAATTTGCAAAAGATTTTAGAAACGAAGGAATGAGTCGTTTTCATAATCCGGAATTCACCCAAATGGAGCTTTATGTTGCATACAAAGACTATTACTGGATGATGGATTTAGTGGAAGAAATGGTTGAAAAAATTGCGCTTGATATTCACGGGAAAACCGATGTTCAAGTTGGGGAAAACATCATTAACTTTCAACGACCGTGGAAACGGTATACTATGTATGAAGCAATTGAGCACTTTACAGGAATTGACATTTCTGAGATGGAGGAGGCTGAATTGAGAGTTACCGCTGAAAAATTGAATGTACCAATTGATGACACAATGGGTCGAGGGAAATTAATCGATGAAATTTTTGGTGAAAAATGTGAGCCCCTTTTAATTCAACCAACATTTATTACCGATTATCCGGTTGAAATGTCTCCATTGGCTAAAAAGCATAGAAGTAAAGAAGGCCTAGTAGAGCGATTCGAAGCTGTTTGTAATGGAAAAGAGATCTGCAATGCATACTCGGAATTAAACGACCCAATAGACCAAAGAGCACGTTTCGAAGAACAATTAGAGCTTGGTAAAAGAGGAGATGACGAAGCAATGATTTTAGATGAAGATTTTTTAAGAGCCATAGAAATTGGAATGCCTCCAACATCTGGTTTAGGAATTGGAATCGATAGACTTGCTATGATTATGACGAACTCCAATTCAATACAAGATGTTTTGTTCTTCCCACAAATGAGACCAGAGAAAAAAGCACTTGAATTGAGCGACTCGGAAAAAGCAATTTTTGAGATACTAAAAAAAGAAGGTAACTTAGAGATTGCCACATTAAAGGAAAAGTCGAGATTAAGTGGTAAACAGTGGGATAAAGGAATGAAGGGTTTAGGGAAGCTTGGCTTAACTAAAGTAGAGGTCGAAGGAGATTTGAAAACAGTAGTGCTGAAGTAGATAGTTTAGAAGTTAGAAGTTAGAAGTTAGAAGTTAGAAGTTAGAAGTTAGAAGTTAGAA